>PJEL010000199.1_pt1 | contig 71428 bp, 52 predicted proteins | sample 1853271 | NCBI WGS metagenome assembly PJEL01 (sample SAMN08108733, study PRJNA415343) | Invertebrate metagenome, whole genome shotgun sequencing project. | host: Globobulimina | place: Sweden: Gullmar Fjord | collected 2015-08
CCCCCGAAGTTGCAACCGGTTGCAACCGGTTTGCAACCTCCTCTCTATTCGCTTTGCAAGTCCGCTATCCATGCGGATCCGCGCCGCGGTACGCTGGTTCGTAATCAGCAGGTCGTCGGTTCAAGTCCGATTCTCGGCTCACTTACAAACTGGGTTTTCGTCCGATCGGTGACCCCACCCCTCCCAGTCGATTGCACAACCCTGACACGCGCCGTTGTTCCCCTGACCGGTACGTCGTAAGGCCCATCTGACGGTCCACCGTGGCCTCAGGCCGTTGCAGTGGTAGACACGGCGCCGGGCATATACTGTGTGTATTCCAGCGGGAATCGGAGTACGGTTCCCAGCCACTCACCCGCAAGAGGCCCATGCGCAGTTCGGCCATCGCCCACCCGGGGCCTGTGACTCACTGGCTCCTCTACTGGCTGGCTCGCGCTTGGATGTTCGTGTTCGGCTGGGGCACAGTGGGAGAGCCTCCTCAGGTAGAGAAGGCGGTCTTGATCGCCTATCCACACACCAGCAACTGGGATCTGCCCCACATGCTGGCGGCGTCGTTCATCTTCCGCTTCAAGGTGTCGTGGCTCGGAAAGCACACCCTCTTCAAACCCCCGTTCGGCTGGTTCATGCGGTTTCTAGGCGGGATCCCGGTCGATCGAAAGGCGCCCCAGGGCCTGGTGAACCAGGTCGCCGAGATCCTGAAGAACAACGACCGCCTCATCATCGCGGTTCCGCCGTCGGGCACCCGGAACAAGCGAGAGCACTGGAAGTCGGGGTTCTACTGGATCGCTCATACCGCCGAGGTACCGGTAGTGTGCGGATACCTCGACTACCAGCAACGAAAGGCCAATCTGGGCTACATCCTCAGGCCGACGGGCGATGTGAAGGCGGACATGGAGGGCGTTCGGGAGTTCTATGCGCCGGTCGTCGGCAAGTTCCCGGTGCACCAGACGCCAGCACTCCTCAAGGAAGAACTCAAAGACTGACGCCGAGCTCGGGGCATCCCAGGAGCTTGCACACCACGTTGATGACGATTGCGTCGTCGTCGTAGCCAAGCATCGACTCGAAGTCCTGCTCGTGGTCATCGGCAAGCACGAAGTAGCGGCACGCGGTATGGAGGAGCCGAAGATGTCCTTCGTCCTTGGTTTTTTCGTTGGCATCGAGCAGTTTCTGACAGGCCTCGCCGCAGCGCTGCGCCAGATCGAAGTCCATGTCGGGATGCTTTCGGCTCTCCCAAGCGTCGCGAACCTCGTAGAGGTAGGCCTGCACGTAGCTACGGAGCCACGTCACCGACTTGGGATCCTCGGCCGCCAGAAGCATGACCTGATCCCGAAAATCCACCGGGAGTTCGTCGAATAGCTGATCGATCAGTTCTTCCATGGGTCAGCCCTACTACCGCGATCTAGGCAGCCTAGCTCCCTTCGGTCGATAGTCTACCTCGATACATCACTTTAAGTGACACACGGTGGGCGCAGAATCAGAACACCGTCACCACCCCCGGCCAGCGCAGCACCATCGAGGCGGTGAAGGCATCCACGGTCGGCGACCACCCCAGGTCGAAGGCGGCGTTCGCCACCGAGAGTTGGCCGCCGAAGAACGGCGCCTGATCTACCCGCCGAGAGACAGACACGCCGTCGTCATCGACAGATCCCGTCAGTCGGACGACCCCGGCCCACGCCGCCCATGCGTCCAGCCGCACTGTGTAGGGGCCGCGAAAGAGGCGCTGGCGCAGGGAAACTCGACCTTCAGACTCGATCCACCGGGTTCGACCAAAGCGAACCGCGCTCCATCGCGCGCCAGGTGAGAGGGAATAGGCTCCGGAGAGGATCAACCGGTCGCGGAAGGCTAGCTCTGGTCGAATGCCGACTGCGAGGCTCCCGAATCCACCCTCGAAAGACGTGAGGAAGACACTGGCCCCGGCGGTGCCGCCGATTGGCCGGAGCGCCCTGGGCTCCTTGTCGAGGAGATCGCCCACGCCCAACCCGGCGAAGCCGATCCCCTCCCCGCCCGCGCTCTTCCTGCTGACGACGCCGAGCATCTGACCGGCGTCGTCCACAACCGGGCCCCCGGAGTTCCCCGGATTGACCGGGGCGCTGACCTGGATCGCCATCGGGCCCGCCGCCGAGACAATGCCCTCGGACATGGACCAACGAAGGGTGCCCTCCATGAAACCGAGGGGGGCGCGGACCCCGTAGGGGTGGCCGAGGACGGCGATCCGCTCACCGACCTCGGGCTGCGCCGCTCGCAGTGAGAGCCAAGGTTCTCCCGCCAGTCCAGGCGCATCAATCACCGCGAGATCTCCGTGGACCCGCACTGCAGTCACCCGTCCGATGGTCCAGGTCCCAGAGCGGGTGATCACGCGCGGTCGCCCCCCGGCGGCGACACAGTGGTACGCCGTAACAACACGGCCACTCTCGTCGATAATGGTGCCGGCACAGGTCGTGCTGCCTTGTTGGATCAGAACGACCGCATTCAGAGCATCGGCGGAGGGCTCGGCGCCCAGCGCAGCTGCAACCGCCAGGTGGAACAACATGCCCGCCATGCTACTTGGTCACCGGAGGTAATGCCGTGCTGTGGTTGGCCATCTGGCTCATCGCGTGTACACCCAACACGCCCGCACCCGGAGCATCGGAGCCAGTGGTGGCCCCAGTCCCACCGCCGGAGCCCATCCTCGCCGAGCCGAGTGAGCCCCGATACGCGGCCTCCCACGTGCTTGTTTCGTGGAAGGGTGCGGTCAAGGCCCCCCCGACCGTGACGCGCTCCAAGCAAGAAGCCAGAGCCCTCGCCACTGGGGTCCACGCCCGTGCGGAAGGTGGCGCTGAGTTCGCCGCACTCGCTCGCGAGCACTCCGACGGTCCCTCGGCAAGGCGGGGCGGGACCCTCGGGGTCTTTCTGACCGGCACGATGGTCCCAAAGTTCGAGGCCGCAACAGCAACCGCCGCCGTGGGCGAGATCGCGCCACTCATCGAGACCCCGTTTGGCTTTCACGTGATCCGCCGCGACGCCGTGGTTCAGATTCGGGCATCCCACGTCCTGGTCCCATGGAAGGACGCGTGGAGGTCCGGCGCCACCAGGACGAAGACAGAGGCGGCAGCGAGGATCGAAGAAGCCCTAAAGAAGCTCGAGAAAGGAGCGAAGTTCGCGGACGTCGCTGCCGAGTACTCCGAAGACAGCACCGCAATGACGGGAGGCGATCTCGGGCCCATCGCTCCCGGACAGATGCTGCCCGCGTTCGAGGAGACAGCCCTGGCGCTGGATGTGGGTGCTCGTTCGGAGATCGTCGAGACCCCGTACGGCTACCACCTCATCCTTCGAACCGAGTAACAGATCAGAGGATGGACTCGATCGCTTCTCGGACTTCCTCATCCGTGGGCGGACTCACTCTCTGAACGATCCTAAGCTTGCGATTAATCAGGAGCACCGCGGGAAACTGCCCCTGACTAATCGCGCCGCCGGTGCCCTCTTTGGCGTCGTCGTCCAGCACTGGGGACTCGATTCCAAAGGCGTCCACCCACTCGTTGATCTCGGCGAGGTTGAGCTCACCACCCTCGACGTCCTCTTGCAGGACCGTGATGTAGGTGAAGCCCTCGTCCTTGTAGTCGCTGTACGTGTCGGCAGTGTCAGCGGCGAGTTCCTGACACGGTGCACACCAGACTGTGCTGATGTCGAGAAGGATCACGTCGCCATAGAACTGCCACAGGGACACGTCGTCGCCAAACTGGTCGGTGAGCCTGAAGTCCGGAGCGATGTCACCGTCGTTGAAACCCGTTCCAATCGTGCCTTCGGGCGGTTCGGTGAGCGGCCAGGAGTTGTCCGGCGCCTCCCAGGCCCAGTTCCCCTTTGTGACCGCGGTCTCCAGGTGGGGAATGCAGCCACTGGTCAACAGTGCAGTGATGGCAATCCAGCGCATGGGAGTGACTCCTCTTCGTGACGATCGAACCTGGTGTATGCACACCTCCGCCACATTATCGCAACGCAGTGCGACCGGCGCCCCCTGTACACGCAGTTGACGGTGGTTAGGAAACGCCCATGAATGCCCAAGCACCACTGTCCAGGGACAGCCTAGTCGCGCTCTACCAGACCTTCGGCCGCCCCCACGACGAGTGGCTGATCGGCGCCGAGCTGGAGCGCCACCTCCTCCACCCCGACGGAACACCGCTCCCGTACTTCGGCGAGCCCGGCGTGAAGTGGCTGCTAGACCGCATTGCCGAGCGAGACTGGACGGTTCACCGCGAGGGCGACAACCCGATCCACCTCGAGAAGAACGGCACGCACATTACGCTGGAGCCGGGCGGACAGTTTGAGCTCTCGGGCAAGCCGTTCGACAACATCCAGGATGTAGCCGACGAGACCGTGGCGTTCTCGCGACTTGTGACGGAGGTGCTGGAGGGTACGGGGGTCCGTCAGGTGGCCGTGGGCTACACTCCATTCGCCGATATCGAAGCTATTCCCTGGGTTCCAAAGGGTCGCTACGTCGTCATGCGCAAGCATCTCAAAGAGACGGGAGCCCTGGCCCACCACATGATGAAGGGCACGGCTGCGGTGCAGGCCTCCTATGACTTCTCCACCGAGGCCGATGCCGCCGCAAAGGTCGGGCTCTCCACGCGACTTGGCCCGCTGATCACGGCGATGTTCGCCAACTCTCCACTTGTGCGCGGGAAGCCCTCCGGCTGGATGAGCTGGCGTGGCCACGCCTGGACCCAGACCGACCCAAGGCGCACCGGGTTCCCGGCAGCCGCGGAGAACTTCACGTTCGAGGAATGGGTCGACTATCTCCTGCAGGTCCCGATGATGTTTCGCCAGGACGCAGTTGGTAACTGGTCTTCTGCCAACGGCCAGACCTTCTCCGAATGGATCGATAGCGGGGATCCGCCACCGAACATGGCCGACTGGGAACTCCACCTCACCTCGGTCTTCCCCGAGGTCCGGATCAAGAAGACGATCGAAGTGCGCGGCGCAGACTGCGTTCCGCTTCCCCTTGCGATGTCCTTCGTCGCACTGTTCAAGGGCCTCTTCTACTGCAGTCTGGCGACCGGTGAGGCGACCGATCTCAGCCTGAAGTTCGCGGCGTCGGGCACCAAGGCCGAGCGCTTCGAGGAGGCGTGTCGGCACGGTCTCGAAGGTCAGGTCGGTGGGCGTTCCCTGGCGAGCTGGGCCGAAGATCTGGTGCGGTGTGCCGACGAGTCGCTCGGGCGATGCGCACCCGACGATCGAAAGTGGCTCAAGCCGTTGATGGCACAGGTCGAGACTGGAGTGTCACCGGCCAGGACGCTGCTTCGGCGCGCAGAAGAAATCGGCGTTCATCAGGCGGTCTTCGAGTCTGCAGCCTAGCGCAAGTCGACCACATTCTTCATTGGAACCAGCCGTCCTGGCGGCGCTTCTCGTACATCAGAACCGCAGCTGCGACCGACACATTCAACGACTCGAGCTCGCCGGCAAGGGGGATCGAGACGATGTTGGTGCATCTCTCCCGCAGCTTGGAGCTCAGTCCTCCGCCCTCGGCGCCGAGTATGATCGCCAGGGACCCGGTCAAGCGCAGATCGGTCATCGATTTGCCGTTCATGTCAGCGCCAACGATGGGTATCCCCGCCTTCTTGATGTGCTTCAGGGCCGAGAACAGGCCCTCGTGCACGACGGGTACGGCCTCGACTGCGCCCATGCTGACCCGCTGCACGACCGGTGACACCGAAGCGCCGCGACGGGTAGGTACGATGAGGCCGTTGACGCCAAAACCCAGACTCGTGCGAAGGATGGCGCCGAGGTTGTGCTCGTAGGAAAGGCCGTCGGCGAGGATGAGGAAAGGATCCTCCCCTCTATCGAAGAGGTCGTCGAGGAGCGCCCGGGTCGTCCAGCCCGGAAGGGGATCGGCGTGCGCCACCACGCCGTTGTGGACCCGACCCTTGCTCATCTTGTCGAGCTCGCGCCGATCCACCCGGTCGAGACGGATCTTTCGCTCGGCCGCCAGCCGGAGGATGTCGGAGATCTTCCGGTCGGACTTTGCGCCGCGATCCATCCAAATCCTGCGAACCTCCCGACGACGACGGGTGAGGCACTCCAGGACAGGATTCCGGCCTTCGAGCTGATCGCTCACAGTGTCCCTGCCTTCTAAAGAAGTTTTGCTGCCAGCTCGGCGAGCTCACTGCGCTCGCCCTTGCGGAGGGTGACATGCCCGGCGAGATGCGACTCCTTGAAGCGCTCGACCGTATAGGTGAGGCCGTTCGACATGGCGTCCACGTAGGGGTTGTCGATCTGGTTGGGGTCGCCGGTCATGACGACCTTGGTGCCCTCTCCAGCCCGAGTAAGAACCGTCTTCACCTCGTGGGGCGTCAGGTTCTGCGCCTCGTCGATGATCAGGTATTGACCCGGGATACTGCGACCGCGGATATAGGTCAGCGGCTCCACCTCGATGATCTTCTGATCCATCAGGTAGGTGTACTCGGGCTCTCGGTTGGTGCGATCGTGGTCGTTGCGCGTCGAAAGGAGCAGCTCGAGATTGTCGAAGATCGGCTTCATCCACGGGTTGAGCTTCTGCTCTACGTCTCCGGGTAGAAAACCGATATCGCGACCCAGCGGGAAGATCGGGCGGCTGACGAGGAGCTTTCGATAGGCGGCGTCATCGGCGACCATCTTCAGGCCGCAGGCAATGGCGAGCAGCGTCTTGCCCGTTCCCGCCACCCCGTTCATCGTCACCAGGTGCACCGAGTCGTCGAGGAGCAGGTCCAGGGCGAACAGCTGCTCCTTGTTTCGGGCGCGGATGCCCCAGACCCCCTCGTTGTGGCGGCCGACGAGCTTGAGCTGGTTGCGCACGCTGTCGACGCGGGCCATTGCGGTCTTGTTCGCAGCCTCCGTCGCTGCAAGCACGACAATCTGCTGCGGATGCACGCCCTCCACAACTTCGAGAGGGCAGCGATTGTTGGCGTAGAGCTCGTCGATGACGGCGCCGGGAACTTGCCGCTCGACGATGCCAGTGTACTGCTCGTCCACGTCGATCCGAGCGTTCTGGTAGTCCTCGGCGGGAATACCCAGGGCGTCGCACTTGAGCCGCATGTTGGTGTCGCGGGTGATGAAGGCGACGTTGCCCGAGAGCTCTCGCTGCAGGCGAAGCACGCTGCGGAGGATGCGATTGTCGTTGGACTCCGGACCCCACGTGATCGGCAGGTCGGGGCCGTGGGTGGTGTAGTCCACGCGGACTCGGCCGCCACCGTCCGTGACAATGCCTTCGCGCAGCGAACCCTTGATGCGCATCTTGTCCAGATACCTGGAGACTGTGCGAGCGTTCCTGCCAATCTCGTTCAGGTCTTTCTTGAACTGGTCGATCTCTTCGATGACCGTCATGGGAATGACGAGATCGTGCTCCTGAAAAACAAAGATTGCGCGGGGATCATAGAGGAGGACGTTCGTGTCGATGACGAAGGTCCGCGGACCGGGATGGGTACCCACTAGGGGCAGACGCAGTTCGGACACGCAACGCTCCGGACAAAGTGATTGTGTGGGGGATTTCCGCGGAAGAACTCCGCAGATGGAGGGATCATCACTGGAATCATTGTACAGCAGGATACACCTGATTCACAGTGTCGAATAGCAGTTCCGACCCCTGCATCTCCAAAAAAATCGGCGGAGGTGGCCGTTCTGCCGCGGATCTCGATCAGTTCACCTGGATGTCGTATTCGCGCTGATAGGGGCCGGTGCGCGACGATCCCACCCCGAACTGGACCTCGGGTTTGTCCATCACAACTGTGCCGGATTGGTCGTTGCCAGGCCCGATGAACACGTACAGTGTTCCACCAGATGCCCCATTGGAGTTCGACTTCACGGTGACCTTGTTCGCTCCCTTGGCTAGAAAGGCACTGATGTCCACGATCTGCTGTGCTTGGCCAGAGCGAAGGGAGTGTGCGACCTGGTCGTTGATGAGTACATCGATAGAGTGACCGCCGGAGCCGTTGTCTTCGGTGACCAGCCACCAAGAGGCCTTGGCGATACCATTTGCATTCACGGACGGAGCAACCCCTGGTGCGGGCTGACCATTTGGCGTCGCCGCCGGGCCATAGGAATTTTGGGGAGGCTGGGCGGGCGGCTGGGGCGCCCCATAGCCCGGGGTGGGCGCTGCAGGGGCGCCTCCTGGGGTTGGAGCGCCGTATTGACTGGTGACGGGTGCCGCCGCATTTCCCGGGGTTGGAGCACCGTAAGCAGCCGGGGCCGGCGGCGACATCACCTCGACCTTGTAGCCCGGCGCGTCGATGTGAATGTTGCCCTGCGGATCGATCTTCACATCCACGTCCGCCATCTCGAGGCCGGCGACCTGGATCGGGTCGATGAAGGTGCCATTCAAGTAGACGTTGCCGGCAAACGCGACACAAGTGAGCCACAACCAGATCATAGGTTCTCCTCGTCCACATGGTTCAAGCGTTGCAACAGCTCCCGACCGGGTCGGAAGACGGGCAGAACTTTTGGCGGAATCTCCACGGGGTCTCCATTTCGCGGATCTCGCCCGATGTATCCGGCGTAGTACCGCGGCCGCAACGTTCCCAACCCACGAACCTCGACCCGCCTTCCCTCACAGAGGGCGGTGGCGAGGCGTTCCAAGACCTGGATCACCGCCTTGCGCGCGTCGACGCGAGTGAGATCCTCGCGCTTGGCGACCGCATCGGCCAGCTCGTTCCTGGTCATGTGAAAGCCCTATTTCGAGGCGGGACTTGTCGGTGCGTCGGCATCGGCACGTGAGCGGCGGCGCTTCTCGCTCTCGCTCATCGGTCCGGAGGGTTCCGCTTCCAGGCCGGCAGCCTGGGCCGCTTCTTCGGGGGTGGCAGCCATGAGCTTGTCGAGCCAGGGTTTCACGTCCTCCATCACCAGGATCATCGGGCTGGCCACGAACACGGTCGAGTAGGTGCCGAAGATGATCCCGAGGAACATCGCGAACGCAAAGTTCCGAATCACCGGCCCACCGATGATGATGAACATGGTGATGGCGAGGATCGTGGTGACCGAGGTGGCGACGGTTCGGGTCAGGGTCTCGTTGATGGAGATATTGATGAGACCCTTGATATCCTTACGCGTGTATCTATCTTTGTTTTCGCGTATTCGGTCATAGATGACGATCGTGTCGTTCAGGGAGTACCCGACGATGGTCAGCAGGGCGCCGATCATGGGCAGGTTGAACTCGAGCTGGAAGACCACAAAGATGCCGACGGTGATCGACACGTCGTGGATGAGGGCGAGGATGGCGCCCGGGGCGAAACCCACATCGAAGCGGAACGCGACGTAGAGCAGCACCAGACCCAGGGTGGCGCCGATGGAGATGAAGCCCTGACGGCGCAGATCTCCACCGACCTTTGGACCGACCGCGTCGATGGAGAGGACCTCGAAGGTGCGCTCTCCCATGGCTTCTTTGATGCGGTCTTTGATCTTGCCGGACAAGCCGGGAACGGTGATCACGACCTGGTTGATCTCCTTGCCGGACTGGGCTTTCACACCCTCGATGCCCTCCAGGGCCTTCACGACCTCGATGAGCGGGATCTCGTCCCCGAGGTAGTCGACCGTAAAGCGCGCCCCGACCTCGGCGCTCACGCGGGGGTCCTCTGGCATCCAGTCTTCTCCGAACCGCGCGACCAGCTTTTCCTTGACCTCGACGACCAGCTCCTTCATGCCGAACTCGGGGTCCTGGATGCGGATGGCGAACTGGTTTTCCGAGACGCTTCCGAGCTGCTGAACCGAGTCGTTGCTGAGGTTCAGTGGCGGCGCCACGAGGGCGCCACGCACATCGCCGATGTCGACCTGATCGTCGAACTGGACGTGGATCTCGGTGCCGCCAGTGAAGTCGATGCCCCAGTTGGGCTGGACGACGATGAACAGCGTCCAAGCCACCAGGACTGTGAACACCGAGGCGAAGCCGGCGATGTAGCGCTTGGAGACAAAGTCGATCTCGAGAGCGTCGAGGTAGGTTTTGATGAATTCCACAGCGACCTCAGATGCGCAGGCGGGCGGTCGAGCTCCGCGTCGCGACGTCCATCAGCGTGCGCGTCACGAAGAGCGCAGTGACCAGGGTCGTGACGATGCCGACGAGCAGGGTGACGGCAAAGCCCTTGATGGGGCCAGTACCGTAGGAGAACAGGACCACCGCAGCGATGGCGGTGGTGACGTTGGCATCGAGGACGGCGACCACGCCCTTCTCGAAGCCCACGTCGACAGCTTTTCGAGCTTGCACACCGAGCTTCAGCTCTTCTCGTATTCGCTCGAAGATGATGATGTTCGCGTCCACAGCCATACCGACGGTGAGCGCAATTCCGGCGATGCCGGGCAGGGTGAGCGTGGCCCCGAACAGGGCCAGGGCCGCCATCACGAGCAAGACGTTCAACACCAGGGCGATGTCCGCCAGGGCTCCGGTCCGGTGATACCAGAGCAGCATGAAGACGAGCACGACGCTCCCGCCGAACATAGTGGCGATCGAACCCTTCCGGATGGAGTCGGCACCGAGGCTGGCGCCTACTGTGCTCACTCCGCCCAGGTCGACCGGCGCGTCCAGGGAGCCGGTGCGGAGCACGAGTGCCAGGGTCTGGGCCTCGCGTGCCGGATCTTCGGCCATGCCCATCTCGATGCGGGCGGCGCCACCACAGATGCGCTCTTTGATGTTCGGCGCCGAAGTGACCTTTTTGTCGAGGACGATGGCGAAGCGTTTGCCGACGTTCTCGCCGGTCACATCGCAGAAGATCTGACCGCCTCGCGGCTTGAACTCCAGCGACACGAAGGTCGTCTGGTTCTGATCCCAGGTGACGCCAGCGTCGTTGACATCGTTACCGGTGAGCACCACGTCGGCCTTGAGCGGATACGGGATCGCCCGTCGCTCTCCATCGGTGGTGATCTCGTACTCCCACAGGACCAAGCGGTCGTCGGCGAGTCGTTTGGTCCGCCAGAGCCAGTCGTTGAGGAGCTCGTCATTGGCAAACTGCTTCTCGGGCATGGCTTCTTTGGCAGCCTGGATGATGCGCTCCAGGATGGCGTCGTCGAACTCTTCGTCGACCATCAGGAACTCGAGCACCGCCGTGGTCCCCAGTGCATCGACGGCCGCCTCGAGATCGCTCTCACCAGGCAGCTGCACGTTGATGCGCCCGCCGCCCTTCTTGACGATCGATGGCTCCTTGACGCCGGTCTCGTCGACGCGCTTGCGGAGGGTCTCGAGGACCTGCTCGACGGCCTGGTCCTTGACCGCCTCTTGCCGCATATCGGTCATCTCAAAGGCGTGAACGTTCTCCTCGGACTCGTAGTAGACGTAGTCGGGCAGTGCCTTGCGCACATAGGTCTGCAGGTCGCCGAGGGTCTCGTCCGTCTCGACACGCACGATGGCGGCATCGCGATCGCGGCGCACCGAGATGATGACCAGCCCCTCTTTGGCGGCCTGGTTCTTGAAGTAGGTGATGTCGCGCGCCGACTGGGCGAGCACGGCGTCTTCGAGGCCCACCTGGAGCGTCAGGTCGATACCGCCCTGCAGGTCCAAGCCCAGGTTCATGCGGGTGTCCGGCAGCAGCGCCAGGAACCAGTCCGGAATCGCCGACTCGGTGGCGACCTTCTCGACCTTCTTCTCAGCCACTTTGGCTTCTGGCTTCACGTACTCGGCCAGCTTGCCGACGAACGGACCGCTGGTGATCACGGCGTGTTTGTCCGTGCCCTTGGCCAGATCGACGACTGCAGCGCTCTTGGCAGACTCGCCTGCGGTGGCGATGGCCGCGACGTCGCCGTCGATGGTAATCAGCGCGAAGGTGAAGGTTCCCGGCACCTTTCCATCGATCTGAACCACGCCATTATCGGCGTCCAGGGTCCACTTCACGGAAACCGGGAGGGCCTCGGCGGCCGGACCCATGGAACCACTGGCGAACTCGCCCAGCCAGAATGCGACATCGGCTCCGGCGGCCTCGAGCACCGCGATCACGTTGGGATCGGCGGTCGCTGGGATCGGGTCGGTGGATGGCTCGGCCGGCTCCGCAGCGCCGAAGACCTTGACGACGCCGGGAAGAGAAGCGAGACGCCGCACGTCGTCGGGATCGTTGCCAGACTTCAGGCTGACCCGAAGCAGCTCGTCTTCCATGCGGACGCGTGACGTGGCGACGCCCGCCGCGTCGAGCCGCGTGGAGAGGGCTACAGCGAGGCCGTCAGCATCTCCCTCTTGGATCTCGAAGGACACGCCGAGCTCGACACTCTGGTCGTCGTCGCCCATGCCCGCGGTCTCGAGGGTCTCGGCCCGAGCCGCATTTCTGGACTCGAGATCCTCCTGGAGGATCGTCGGTAGCAGGATGTAAATAGAACCGAGGAACAACGCGACGATCGTGCCTAGGCGTAACCAGGTATAGCCTTCCAAAGGTGCTCCTATTTCTCGGGTGCCGGCTGATCGGCACGGCGAGCAACCACGCTCTTGTCGACGGTGATCTTTGTACGGTCCGAGATCTCGAGCACCACGGTGACGTCACCGACGACAACCACCTTTGCGTGGATGCCCCCGGTTGTGACGACGTTGTCGTCCTTGGCCAGCGACGCCAGGAGGGCCTCGTGGGTGTTGCGCTCGTCACTCTGGGGTTTGATCACCAGAAAGTAGAAGACGAGGGCAATGGCAACAAATGGGATGAGATCAAAGGGATTCACTGACACACCTCGCCCCGATCGTGGCGATCGAAGCATGCGCGGCGAAAGAGAATCACCGCTGCGCCAGGGTCAAGCCCCTTTAGGGCATCTCGTTCCCCTGGCGCCCCGGTTAGCAGGACCGGGGCGACGCCGCCTTATACGCCCAGACGACAACATGCCAGCGCCCGATGCCACCGACGAACAACCCTGGGACTACACCCTGCCGACCAGCGCCATCGCGCGATATCCGGCCGATCGCCGCACCGACTCCCGATTGATGCTTCTCCCCCTGGGCTCAGAAGCCCTGAAGCATAGGAAGTTCCGGGATCTTCCCACACTGCTCGAACCAGGCGATCTGCTCATAGGCAACGACACACGAGTGATGCCCGCACGCCTGGCCGCACGCCGAAAGACCGGAGGCGTCGTCGAACTCCTTCTTCTGTCTCCGGGTCCGGGACCGATCCTCGCTCTGGCCCGACCGATGCGACGCCTGAAGATCGGTGAGGTCCTCGACGTCGAGGGTGGAGCCAAGGCAACACTCCTGCGGCGCGCCGAAGACGGACAAGTGGAGATCGAGCTGGATACCGATCCCGTGGAGCTCATGGATCGTGTCGGCCAGATGCCTCTGCCGCCCTACCTCGAGCGAGTGAGCGAGGATCTGGACCGAGATCGCTACCAGACCGTCTACGCCGGCCCACTGGGCGCTGCAGCTGCACCAACCGCTGGACTTCACTTCACCAGGGACCTCCTCGGCGAGCTCACCGACGTCGGCGTTCAGTTCGCGGCGGCGACCTTGCACGTCGGAATCGGCACCTTCCGAACTCTCCGGCCCAGCGATATCGCAAGGGGAACATTGCATCCCGAGTGGTACACGATCCCCGACACGACGGTGGCCGCCATCGCGCAGACCCGCGCCAGAGGAGGTCGTGTCATCGCGATTGGCACCACCAGCGCCCGCGCCCTCGAGTCCGCTACCAGCGAAAGCCGGATCCCCTCCCCTGGCGCCTCCACCACCCGCCTCTTCGTCCGCCCGCCCTACCGCTTCAAGGCGATCGACGGGCTGATCACAAACTTCCACCTCCCCGGCAGCAGCCTGTTGATGTTGGTCGGCGCTCTCATCGGTCGCAAGCGGCTCATGAACGCCTACGCCACAGCAGTCGACGCCGGGTATCGGTTCTATTCCTATGGCGACGCAATGCTCATCCTTTGAGCTCCAAGGCGCTCTCGGGCGCGCTCGCGCCGGCCGGCTGAAGCTTCAGCACGGCTCGGTGCCCACCCCGGCCTTTATGCCCGTCGGTACCCGAGCGACGGTCCGCGGCTTGGACAACTCCGAGCTCAGATCCGCCGGGGCGACCCTGGTGTTAGCCAACACCTACCACCTCTGGGTCCGGCCGGGACACCGCCTGATAGAGAAGCTTGGCGGCCTACATCGCTTCATGGCGTGGGACGGGCCGATCCTCACCGACTCCGGTGGATATCAGGTGTTCTCCCTCCGGGATCGCCTCAAGATCACCGAGGATGGCGTGCGCTTTCGCTCCGTCGAGGACGGTCAGTATCGGATGCTCACGCCCGAGGTCTCCATCGAGATCCAGGAGGCCCTCGGCGTCGATGTCGCCATGGCCTTCGACGAGTGCCTCGAGCTCCCCGCAGATCGAGACAAGACCGCCGCCAGCACCGAGCGCACCACCCGGTGGCTGAAGCGCTGCATCGATGCCAGGACAAAGGCCGATCGAACGGCACTCTTCGGCATCGTCCAGGGAGGGCTCGAGCCCGATCTTCGCGCTGCACACGCCGAGGAGATCGCGGCCCTGGACCTGGACGGCTACGCCATCGGCGGGCTCTCGGTCGGCGAGTCTCGCGAGAACCTCCTGGCGATGACCGAGGTCTCCGCGAACGCCCTTCCCCCGGACAAGATCCGGTACTTGATGGGGGTCGGACACCCCCACGATATCGTCGACGCCGTGCTGCTCGGGGTGGACCTCTTCGACTGCGTACTGCCGACGAGAGCGGGCCGCCACGGACAGGCATATACCTCAGTAGGCAGGAAGAACCTCAAGAACGCAAAGTACACAGAGGACGACGGCCCCCTCGATCCCGGCTGTTCATGTGGGACCTGTACGACGTATACCCAGGCCTACATCCGCCACCTGGTGAAGTGTGACGAGATCCTCGGCAAGCGGCTGCTCAGCTTCCACAACATCTGGTTCTACCAGGCCCTCGTCGCCGACTTGAGAGCTGCGATCATCGCCGCGGACGACGACGGAATCGCCGAGATTCGAGTTCGGGCGGTGATGGCTTCCACCCGGACGTAGTCCCAGAAGACGGTCCGACGGCATCGCACGCCTTCGTGCCGATACATCACCGGCTCCACCCCTGGGCGCCCGACCACCGACTACGGGCCGCTGCGACCACGCCCATTGGCGTCAAGGAGCGCTGCGCCCCCTAGAAGAAGCTGCCGATCGAGAAGTCGAACACGCTCTTGCGCTCGTCGGGGAGCGGCTTGAGCGGGAAGCCCCACTCGAAGCGCAGCGGGCCGATCGGGCTCTGCCAGCGAATGCCAGCACCAGCAGCGGTCCGCAGCTTGGCGGGGCTGATGTGGCCATTGCCCCAGGGATCGCCAAACGCGTTGCCGGCGTCGAAGAAGACCACGGCCTTGATGCCAGCCTGACGGATGATCGGAGACTCGATCTCGAGGTTGTTGACCCAGGTCTCGGTGCCGCCGACGATGAGCTGATTGTCGGAGTGCGTAGGATCGTCCGTGCCAATGGCGCGGATGGTGGGCCCGAGGCTAAACCAGTCGAAGCCACGGACCGAGCGAATGCCGCCGGCACGATAGCGGTGGATGAACGGAATGACGCGGCCATCGGTGCTGATGACCTGACCGAGGCTGGTGTTGAAGCGCAACACGAGCTGATCGCTGTCGGGGATCAGCGGCTGATAGTACCGTAGGTTCGCGAGGTTCTCGATGAAGTTGAACTCGCCGCCGATGAGGGAAAGGACCTCGTCCTCGTTGACCCGGAAGCCACCGGCCAGCGAACTCGACAGCGACGAGTACCAGCCCTGAGTCGGGAAGATCCGGTTGTTCCGCTTGTCGATCTGGAAGTTCAGACCGAGGGAACTCGTGAGCCCATTCCGGTACAGGTCGCCGCCGAGTGTGCGCTGCTGGAACGAGTTGACGTTGTTGAGACCGACGTCTTCGATGGTGTAGTCGGCGCGAAGCTGTACGTCGTCGCGGATGTCGAGATAGCGCCCGATGCCCAGGGATCCGCCGCGCTGGAACTCGTCGAGCTGGAAGGACCGGCTCACGCTGTACAGGTTGATGACCGCGCTCCACCGGGAGTCCAGGAAGTGCGGATCGGCAAAGGAGAGGTTGCCCTGACGCCGCAGCCCCGACCAGTTGATGGCCGCGCTCATGGTGTAGCCGAGGCCCAGGAAGTTGTTCTTGGAGACGTTGGCCGTGAGCACGAAGCTCTCGAGGTTGCTGTAGCCCATGCCCAGCGAGAACGAGCCGGTGGGCTGCTCGGACACCTGGAGGTTCAGGTCCAGCACGTCGGGGCCGTCGCCGCGCGGCGTGGAGACGTTCACCTCGTCGAAGAAACCCAGCCGCTCCAGGCGTGCCCGAGAGGCCCGGATCAGGGACCCTCGGTAGATCTCGCCCTCGTTGATCATCACCTCGCGGCGCACGATCTTGTCGAAGGTGGGGTCGTTGCCGGTGATGTTTATCCGCCCGATCCTGACCTTTTCGCCCATCTCGACCTGATAGGTGATGTCGACCTGGAGCGTCTCGGGATTGGGGTTGGTGAGCGGCACCACGTTCACAAAGGCGTAGCCCTGATCCTGGTAGAGGCTCTCGATGTTGGAGAGCACCAGGTGCAGCTTGCTGGCTTGGAAGGTCTCGCCCTTCTCGAGCTTTGGACCCTTGGCCTCGATCGCCAGCCGCTTCCCGGATTTTCCGACATCTGTACGCCACTGCTCTTCTTGGATGTCGGCGACCTGACGCCCGTTGACGATCTGCATCACCGCGTCGCTGGTGAGCCCCTCGTCCTCTTTGAAGTCACCGATGACATCGACGTCACCCACGTCGTATTGCTCGCCCTCGATGACGTGGTAGCTGACAAAGATGAAGCGCTTGTCCGGGGAGAGGTAGACCTTGGGGGGATCGACCTGAACGTCGACGTAGCCCTCTTCGAGGAAGGCAAACCGAACGGTCTCGGTGTCGACGTCGAGCTGCTCGCGCTTGAAGGTGCCGCTGCTCGTGAGCCACGGGATGAAGCCACCCTCTTTGGTCTGCATGTACTTCTTGATCTTCGACGCGGCGATGTGATCGTTTCCGGTGAAGTCGATCCGCTGCACGAGGACCTTTCGGTTCTCCTGGATCTTGAAGAGCACGTCGACCTGATCGTCGGTGACATCGGAGGTCTCGACCTCGATCTCGGCCAGATAGAAACCCTTCTCGATGTACAGGTCGCGGATCTGAACGATGTTGTCGTTGATCTTGGTCTGGTTGAGGACCGAGAAGCTGCGAACATCGAGAACTTCTCGGATGTCGTCCTCGTCGATCTTCTTGTTGCCCTCGATGTTCACTTCGCGGATCGCCGGCTTTTCCTCGACCATCACGACGACGTGGAACCCGCCATCCTCGGGCAATAGCTCGATGCGCACGTCCCGAAAGAAGCCCGTGGCGTAGACGGCCTTGAGATCGCGGCGCACCTTCTCTGGAGACAGGGATTCTCCGCGACGGAGGCCGACAGCTGCGAGGACGGCAGCTTCGTCGATCCGCCGGGTTCCCTCGACCGACACCTTGGTCACCTCGCCCACCGCGGGCACAGGTGGGGCGGCCTGCGCGACGGCGCAGACCCAGAAGAACAGCAGCAGGATCAGCCGCAGACGCACGCTGCTACATCTCCACAAACTGGCCGGCATCCAGAAGCAGCTGCCGGGGGAAGCGGGCGGCGAGCTCGAGCGAGTGGGTCACCACCACTACGGTGCTGCCTAGCTGCTGGTTGAGCTGCAGCATCAGTTCGAAGACTCCACTCGCGGTATCGGGGTCGAGATTGCCCGTCGGCTCATCCGCCAGGACGAGGCCCGGTCCCATAACCAGTGCCCGGGCAAGGGCTACCCGCTGTTGTTCGCCACCGGACAGTTCTCCGGGTTTGTGATCGAGACGGTCGCCGAGTCCAGTGCCCTCCAAGAGCGCCGTGGCTCGAGCCTTTGCGACCTTCACAGAGGAGCCGGCGAAGCGAACAGGCACCATCACGTTGCCGACCGCTGTCTGCTCAGGAAGCAGGTTGTGAGCCTGGAATACGAAGCCAATCTTTCGGTTCCGCAGATGTGCCCGACGCCTGTCAGCGAGCTGGGCCACGTCGGTCCCGTCAAACAAGATCTGCCCGCGCGTCGGCCGATCCAACAAACCGAGCAGATGAAGAAAAGTCGACTTGCCAGAACCCGAGGGACCCACGATGGCGATGCGCTCGCCCGGAGTGAGCTCGATGTCGATGCCCTTGAGGACCTCGATCTTGCGCACACCTTTGCGGTGGCTGCGGCTGAGGTTCTTAATCTTGATGTGAACGCCGCTCACGTTGACACTCGTTCGATCATTCGTACCGCAGAGCCTCGACCGGATCGAGGACGGCTGCACGCCACGCCGGGTAGATGGTGAAGAAGAAGCAGATCACAAAGGCGGAGATCGCGATGGTCGCCACTGTGAGGGGATCGACCACCACTGGGAGCGTGGACAGGTAGTACACGTCGGTCTCGAGGGGAAACTCGATCACCGAGAGCAACTTGCAGCCAACAAGGCCGAGGATCGTGCCAAAGACGGTCCCGAGGAAACCGATGGTCGCGCCCTCCATCATGAAGATCCTGAGGACCGATTCGTTTGTGGCACCCATCGCCTTCATGATGGCGATCTCCCGGCCCTTCGTGATCACGAGCATGAACAGGGTCGTGATGATCAGCAGCCCAGCGATGACCACGATCCACACCAGGAGCAGGAACATCACGTACTTCTCCATCGCGAGGGCCTGAAAGAGCTTGGCGTTCAGGTTCTTCCAGTGCTTGGAGTAGTAGGGATAGGCGAGCTCCTCATCGATTTCCCGGGATATTCGCTCCACATCGTCGATGTCGGTGACCTTGACCTCGATGCCGTTCACCGTCGGCCCGATCTTCAGGAAGTCCTGGGCGAGCTGGTTCGGCACATAGGTCCACTTGGTATCGTATTCGTACATGCCGGAGTCGAAGACCGCCGCCACCCGTAGATTTCGGACCGTCGGTGTCGGCAGCCCCATGGGCCCCGGACTGCCGCCGATGGGGTTGATGAGCTGGATCTTATCGCAGGGACCGACCTGGAGATGATCGCGGAGTTCCTTGCCGATGATGATCCCCGGCAAGAGGGGCTCGTTCTCGGTCACCAGCGGTTCGCCGTCGAGTCCCATCGCTGGGAACTCCCCCAAGGCGAGATCGGTAAACACCTGATCGCGCCGGGCATCGGTCTCGATGTCACCGGCGCAGTCTACGACGAGATCGCCCCAGATGTGGGTCACTTCCTTTGTTCTGTCCAGGTCGACGCCCTTGATGACCACACCCGTGGAGCCCCAAGCCGAGTGCAGCATCATCTCGGTGTAGACGAAAGGAGCCGAGGCGGCGACACCTTCCACAGCGTCGATGGCGTCGCAGGTTTCCTCGTAGTCCACCATATTGCCGCCGTAGCGGAAGACGACCACGTGGGCGTTGGCCCCGAGGATCTTGTCTCGCAGATCGATCTCGAAGCCGGTCATGACGGCGAGCACCCAATTGAGGACGGCAACCCCGGCCATGACACCGAGGATCGAGAAGACAGTGGTCAGTGAGAGGAAGGTCTCCGACTGTTTCGAGCGCAGATGACTCGACGCAATCCACCACTCAGCCCCGAGAGAACTCCCCTCCTCGACTGGCGGTAGCGTCGAGAAATCCAGTGGTTTCGGAATGTTCGACGCCAGGCTGGCCTCACCGTTCGGAACGCAGGGTCGGGAAGAGAATGACCTCGCGGATCGAGGTTCGCCCGGTAAGTAGCATCACCAGCCGATCGATGCCGATGCCTTCGCCGGCAGTGGGCGGCATTCCGTAGGAGAGGGCACGGACGTAGTCGCCGTCGAAATACATAGATTCTTCGTCGCCTTCTGTCCTTTGCTTGGCCTGGTCAGCGAAGCGGCCCGCCTGGTCGACAGGGTCGTTGAGCTCGGAAAAAGCGTTGGCCAATTCCCAGGTCGCGCACACCACCTCGAACCGGTCCACCCGCGATGGATCGTCGTCGTTTCGCCTGGATAACGGGCTGATCTCTGTGGGGAAGCCCGTGACAAATGTGGGGTTGATCAGCTGGTGCTCGACGTACTCGTCGAACAGGTGTTCCCACCACTTGCCACGAATTGTCGGCAGATCCGCCTCTTCGGCGACATTGTGCGTGGACCGATACCAGGCCTCGATCTTGGCCGGGTCCTCGAGATCTTCGCGAGGAATGCCGGCGTGCTCGGCGATGAGCTCGTCCATGTCAGCGCGCCGGAAGGGAGGATTGAAGTCCAAGGTGTGCTCGCCGAACTCGAAGACCCGCTCGCCTCGGATCTCGTCTACGAGCCCAACCATCAGCTCTTCGGTGAGATCCATCAGGTCTTTGTAGGTCGCCCACGCCTGGTAGAACTCCAGCATCGTGAACTCTGGGTTGTGCTTGATGCTGATGCCCTCGTTGCGGAAGCTGCGGTTGATCTCGAAGACCCGATCGAGACCACCGACGACCAGTCGCTTCAGATAGAGCTCGGGCGCGATCCGCAGATAGAGCGGCATGTCCAGCGTGTTGTGGTGGGTGACGAATGGCCTCGCCGCCGCCCCGCCCGGGATCGGCTGCAACATCGGGGTTTCGACCTCGATGAACTCGCGCTCCTCGAAGAAGGTCCGAATGAAGCGGACGATCTGCGAACGCTGCCGGAAGGTCTCCCGCGTCTCTTCGTTCATGAACAGGTCGACGTAGCGCTGGCGGGTGCGGAGCTCGACGTCGGTCACGGAGTGGTGACGATCCGGAAACGGCATCAGGATCTTGCCGGCAAAGGAACAGGCTTGCCCGCGCAGGGTGGTCTCGCCGGTGCGGGTCCGCATGACGTTTCCGCGAACCCAGAGAAAATCGCCGATATCCAGGTTGCGCAGCATCGCGAACGTGTCGTCGCCTACCTCTTCGCGACGGCAATAGGCCTGGATGATCCCACCGCGATCCTGAATTCTCAGGAAGATGGCCTTGCCCATTCGGTTCCGGAACAACACGCGGCCACCAACTGCCAGGCCTTCGGAGCCCTCTGCGGTTGTTGGATCCTCTACGTCGTCGAAGCGCTCGTGGATGTCGGCCGAGGTGTTCGTGACAACGAAGCCGTTCGGGTAGGGATCTTGCCCAGCGTCACGCAGGGCATCCAGCTTCGCGAGCCAGTCGGGGTCGAAGGTGTACATGGTTTGTTACCATTGCTCCAGGATCTCGGCGAGATCTTCATCGCCGACATAGAGATCGGCGACGGCATCCTGTTCGAGCAGCCAGCCCGACAGGATCTCCGCCATTTTCAGCGGAGGAACCGGCATCGCCAGGATGGGCATCACTCCGTGCACCAGCGCGGAGACATCGAAGTCCTCTTCGAGCTCCAGGGCGTCGCGGGCAATCATCAGCTGAAGGAGGCCTCTCGCCTCTTCGTCCGCCGAAAACGTCTGGTCACCTTCGGGCTCGGGCTCGGGCTCGGGCTCCTCGACCACCACGGGAGTGGGCGTTGGAAGCGGAGCCTCGTCTGTCACCGGCCCGCCACCATCATCGACATCCTCGAAGTTGGCGAGGGCCTTGAGGAGCGCCTCGAGCCCACCACGGCCGGGTTCTTCTTGAACGACGCGATTGGGCGGTGCCGCCGCCGGAGTCGACTCCGGGGCGTTCACGACCATCTGCTCGAGCGTCGTCTCATCCTCCCAGTCGAGATCGTCCTCGAGGGTCGCCGACGGTCGCGGTCCACCGGCTTGAGGGGCTCCCGAAGGAACGGCCACGGGAACCTCGATCTTGTACGGGAGGATCTCAGCGGTCTCGACATCTTCGATGTTGCCGGTGAGGGTCAGCGTCGACGTGGCTCCCTCCGTGGCCAGCTGCACGAAGGCGTCCTGGAACTGTCCGGGATCTTCCTCGATATCTACTTGAGCCTTGAAGAGGATGTCGAGGCTATAGAGCGCGACGGGCCCGGCGTGGAGCTCGACCAGCCCATCGGCAGGCACCGGAACCCCGACCAGTCGGATCGAGATCTCGTCGCCAGCAGATTCCAGATCGAGCTCGAATCCGCGGTCCGAGTACCAGTTCAGCTCGCAAGAAGAGGACATCGTACCCGGGCGGCTATCCGACTCAGCGCGCTTCTAGCAACTCCAGGTTCAGGGCTACCACATCTCGCTCGCGCCCCCACAGCTCTACAGCCCACTGCAAGACCAGGCAAACACCCTGGATAGCGCTGACGCGATGCCCTCTGTGACGATGGAAGGTCCGGATCGGGTAGTGCCACAATCGAGCCGGTCGATGCACCTCGAGAGTGGCTCGGTGGGGAGAGCACTCGAGGTGAAGTCGATCGACCTCGGGGATCTCCCCGACCTCTGAGAGGGATATCGTCCGCCCGTCGATCACCAGGGACTGTTGGGACGCGTCGGGTCCCAGTGTGAGGTTCAGCTCCATCGTCAGTCGCGTCCGCACCGCCTGGTGAGTCCGATTCGCAGCCTCGACGCGGACCTCGATCACCGGGTCGCGACGCACCGTATAGCGCTTGTGGAGCCGAACTCGAGCCTCGTCCTCCCCCGCGAGGGTGACATCGGTGGAGAACATCGCCCGCAGGACCTCGTCGCCTCGTCGCTCGGTCGTGACCAGCTCCCAGACGGCATCCTGGGCGCCGCGACCCACCTCGTGCAGCGTCCCGCGTTGGATATCGGACAGCGTGACCTCGGGGCCGATCATGCGCTCGATGAAGCTCACTCGGGGGCGAGAGTCCCGGCCGATCGCGCGCTCCAGACCCGCTTCGGCCTGGGCGAGGAGCTCCACGGGGATCCGGGTGAGCGCGGTAGGCACCTCGTCGTCCTCCCACTCGGTGTCGGTCGTCTCCGACGATTCGAGATCGGGAAGATCCCCCTCCGCAAAGACCGCGTGGTAGGGCTCGGGCATGCGCGTCATCGTGTTGACGAGGTTCCGGTCGGGGCCGTACCAAGACAGCTCGGTGACGGCGGCTCCGCGCGCCGGATCGACAACGGCGGAGAGGTGGGGAGTCCGGAACACGACCTCTTTGATCCCGTCGCAGTCGAGATCAACGGTCTCCACCGACATCCGGTTCTCCCGGCGCAGCGCGGTGCTGACCACCTTCTCGGCTCGGAGCAGATCTCGCCAGGTCCTCGCCCGCAACACCGGATCGTAGATTCCCGCCTCTTCACCATGCCAATACGCGGCGGGATGCTGTCCTCGATACAGGTAGCGTCGCGCCTGCACCAGCAGAGTAGGATCGGGCCGAAGTGCGCTGTGAGCCCCCTCTTTCACCTCTCGATCCAGGCGGTGGACCTCCCGGGAGACCTTGAGCATCTTCTTGTGCACACGATTGGCCTCGTCATAGTGGGAGAGGTTGCGCTCCCAGGGCACTCCGATGTGGGCCGGAGCGCTGGTTGGCAAGTAGACCTGCCCCATCTGTGGAAACCCGGCAGCGGCGTCGCTGGGGCGGATGGTGCGAACCTGACCGGTGGCACCGGCGAGCCCAGCCAGGAAGGTCGCGAGCCAGGTCTGATCGGCCTGGGAGTCCTTTCCGGGTCGGAGGCCAAAGCGAGCGGCGGAAAACGCGAGGGTGATGTGGCTCTGGCCCCGCTCCTTGCACCGGCGAAGGTGCAGAAAAACGTCCTTGACAGGCACATTTCCGGCGAGATCCCGAACGCCGGTGTCAACCGGAAGCAGCCCGATCGCGTAGCCCTCCCGCTCGGTTCGCCAGGCGCCGTAGACCCCGTCGCGGCCCCCCGCTCCGACATCGACGAGGAAGCGGTCCTCGACCGGACACCAGTGCATGGAGGCCTTGGCGATCACTCGAGGCAGCGAAGGATCCCAGATCCCGAGGGGAAGCCAACAGCCCGACGGGCGGATCCCGAAGATCTTCTTGATGAGGGTCGCGTGCGTGAGGATCTGGTCAGTTCCGTCCCGCTCCGGCACTGAACCGAGCACCGGCTCGTGCATGGGCGTTCCAACGAGCTCGACCTGATCCCGGCTCACCAGGTTGCCGATCCACTCGATGCCGTCGCCGTGGCTCTCTTTGAGGTCCTCGACCAGCTCTCCCGCTAGTACCAGGCCAACGCGCAGATCGGGGTTGTGATGGAGCGCCCCGATGAGCGGCTGAAAGCAATCGTCCCACGCCGCAAGTCGAGCACGGCGGTCCAACCCCGGTGGACGGTGCAGGTGGAGAATCAATGCCAGCTGGAGGGGATCGCTCACATCGCGAGGATAGCGCGTTGCCCGCCGCCGCTCCTCTCAGGAGATTATAGAGGCCGCCATGCAACCGTCTCTCGTCGATCAGTATTGCGCCGAGGTTCATTCCGGCGCGATCACCGGCGCCGCCTTCGACCCCGAATCTGGCGGCACCATCAGCGCCGACGAATGGGGCACGGTGTCCATCACCAAGCCTGGCGACCAGTACCCAGGCGTCATCTTCGACATGGGGGCGGCGGTCAATGGCGCCGTTGCCGTGAACAAGGGGGGATCGCTGGTCGCGGTCGGCGATGACGCCGGAACCGTCGCGGTCTACCGAACCTGGGACGGAGACTGTGTCTTCGAGGAGATCCGCGAGGGAGCCGCTGGCGAAGCGCGGGCAATGCGTGCGATGTCCTTCAATCCCCAGGGCACGATCCTCGCCACACTGTCCATCGACGGCATCATCCGCATCTTCGATATTCAGCGTTGGGAGCGGGTTGCAAACTACCAGGGCTTCGGCGGCGAGTCCATCGAGTTCGACGACCGTGGCGACCGGCTGCTCGTCATCGACAAGCTCGGCCAGCCCAAGCTCCTCGACCTGATGAGCAGCGAGCAGATCGATCTCGAGATGGTTCCCGGTGGCGTGCGAGTGGCTCGCTATACGTCGGACTGCCGCCACGTCATCACTATCGGCCAGGCGGGGCTGACACTCATCGGACTGCCCGATGGCCGGATCCTGAACTCGTTCTCGGCCCGGGGCTCGAGCGGCATGCTCACGATCGTGCTCTCGCCCAACGGCGAGGAGCTCGGCGCCATCACCGGTCGTTCGATCCACAAGTTCTCCCTCCCCGATCTCCAGCCAGCCAGCTCCGAGCACCACGGGGCCGAGGAGCCCACGGCCGTCGCCATCTGGGACTGGCGCGGCGTCGCGGTGGGCGCCGTCGACGGACGCTTCCACCGACCGGGAACCAAACCATCTCTCGAGGACGTCGTCTGCTGTACGGGCTTTGGCGAGCACCGAGTCTCGGTCCACGGTGACCGCGTCGCAATCTGGCGAAAGAGCCATATGAAGCGTCCCTTCCACGCCAAGAAGCGGTTCGTCGAGGTAAAGATCGACCGCGACGGGAAGCTGATGCTCGGCCTGCCGGAGAACGGCGGGGTCCAGGTGTACGAGGCACGCACCGGTCGTCATCTCTTCGACGCTGGCGGCGACACCGCCGAGACCGCCAAGATGGAGGTCGGAGGCAGCATCGTCGCCGCCATGCTCACTCGAGGTGGCATGCGCTGGTACGACCTGCGCCAGAACAACGTGTTCGAGCTACCCTGGGTCTCCAACTTCTCCCTCTCCGGCAGCGGAACCTGGCTCGCCGTCCTGACTCCCAAAGGGCAGGTTCGAGTGCTCGATCCGGCGACAGGAAAAGACGCGATTCCCCACCCAGAGCCCCTCGCGGACGTGCCGGTGTCGCTGGTCAGCTTCATCAATCGCCGCCCAGACATGCTCGTCATGGACAGCGAGGGAGTGCTGGGTCGCTACGATCTGACTGAGTCGGTGACCGAAAAGAGACCGGCCGTGGGCAAAGACGTAATCGACCTCAACGTAGACGTGGACCGCCTGTGGGGCATCACCGGAGGACAATACGCCGCCGTGCGCTTCCAGGACGCCGAGACCGAGACCGCCACGGTGATCTTTGTGGAGATCGACAGCGGCGAGGTCGTGAGCGAGGTCACCGAGCTGGTTCCCTACTGCTGGGTGGATCCCGAGTCGGGCGCCATCCTCCAGCCCGTTCGCGGCTCGGCGATCCTCGAGCTCGACATGCATGGGCGCGAGACCCGCGTCTTGCGCGCACTTCCCGAGGGTGAGTGGATTGCCTTCGGTCCAAAGGGCGTGCTCGACCGCAGCGACGGAGTCGAAGGTTGAAACAGAGTTTGTTTGTGATCCTCGCAGCGGCCGTGTTGACGGGTTGTCCAAAGAAGACCACGGGCTCGGGCACACAGGTGGTCGAGGACGAGGACATCTGGGCCACGGGCCCCGAAGAGCCGGAGCGGAGAGTCCCAGAGGGTTGGAAACACATCGATCTGCCGAGCGGCACCTCCGACCTGCGTCCAAACACCTCGCTGGCCCTCCAAGACGGTTCCCTGTGGATCGCCGGTAGCACCCTCAAGATCGCCCAGTACCAGTGGCTATTGCGCGCCCCCGGCCTAGAGGAGCCGGCCCAGTATGTCTACGATCCGGGACGCATCATCCGCATCGCCACGAACGGAACAGGCGGGATCTCCGCAGTTGGCGTTCTAGGCGGGATCCCCTCTGACAAGGCGTGGTTCGGCAACATCGACGCCTTCGGTGAAGTATCCAGCCGACAGACCTACCTCTCGGACGGACCGGGGCGGCTCTGGGGTGTCGACTCCAGCCAAGAGCACCTCATCCTGGTCGGCACGGTCGCCAGCGAGCTGAACATGAAGGGCTGGATGATCTCCGCCGACATCGCCGGATCGGACCGGTGGAAACAGATGTATGGCGGTGACGGCGACTACGCCATCACTTGGGTGGACGCCCGCGAAGACGGCGCCGTCGCCATCGGTCGCTTCCGCACTCTGGAGGGCACCGACGAGGCCTGGTACGTCCGCACGGACGACAAAGGAGAGGTCGCAGCGGAGCGGCACTGGGCGCCAAAAACTTGGACCAAGCTACAGACTGGCGCGGCACACCCTACGGGCGACATCCTGGCAGCCGGGCTGGTCTCCTCTTCCGAGCTCGGCCCTGACGACGGCAATGCGTCGCTGTGGATCGGCCGAATGACGCCATCGGGGGGCACCACCTGGGACCGCTTCGAGCGAGAGGATGTCTCCGAGATCAGCCAGGCTGTGGCGTGGAAAGGCGGACTGGCCCTGGTGGCACGCACTGGCGCCCTCGGTACTCTGGATCGGCGCACCTGGCTGGTTCGAAGCAACGACAATGGAGACGTCGTCTGGACCACGCTCAATGTCCCCCAAGAGATCGACTTCGCCGAGGTACACGCGGTCACCGAGGACACGCTGCAGTTCGTCGCCGTGCTCTCCGACAAGGACGGCGTGAGCTGGACGAGCTACCCACTGGTCCTCAAAGACGACGAGTAAACTGGAGATCAGATCGGCGGGCGATATCGTCGACCGCCAATGTCCCCCCGGAGCATCTCGAGGACCAACTCCTCCAAGATGAGCGCGGCGCCGGCCCGGTGGCTGTTCATGTCTCGATTCGCCGCGGCCAACCTATGCAGGAGCGATGGAGCGGAGGGGAAATCTCTGCCGAGGTGGGGTCGAACAGCCTTGAAGTCGTCCCACCGCATGCGCGACGACTGGCGAATGGTGTCGTTCGAGGCACCGGCACGGGCGAGCTCGTCCATCTTGGCCAGCTGGCGACACTGCCAGACGATCATGCCGAGCAACTTCCTGGGATCGTCTCCCGAGGCCTGGAGGCGGTGCAGAGAGGAGAGGGCCTCGTCCGCATCCCGGCGGGCCAACGCGCCAGTCAGGTTCCAGAGGACGGCCTCGGCGAGGGCTGAACAGCACTGGGCAATGGCACCCTCGTCAATCTCGGGCGCCTCGCCGATGAAGAGACATAGCTTGTCGACCTCGCTCGCTATCGCCGACAGATCGTCGCCGACGATCTGCACGAGGAGCTCGGCGTCGGTTCGGCTCAGCCTCTTTCCGTGGCCGGACGCGCGTTCCTGGGCGAATGAGGGTCCCTTTCCCTTGGCCGTCATCGACAGGATCTGGCCACCGTGTTTCTTGAGGGCCTTCTTGACCTTGGCCTGCCAAGCCCGGCCGCCCTTCACCACCTTGGGGAACCTGTCGCCCGTGAGCACCAGGAGCGTCGAAGGAGACTGCTCGGGGATGTAGGTGCAGAAGGCCTCGAAGAAGTCGTTGCTCCCCTCCCCGAGATCGCGAACGACGACCACGCGCAGATCCGCCATCATCGGCAGGGTTCTCGCCGCGGCGAAGGCGTCTCCACCGTTGGACTCGGACGCCCGATAGGTGGAGTGGTTGAACGCGGCGAGCCCAGCGCGCTCGAGCCCCTTCTTTATGAGCAGGTCGACGGCACCGTCGACGAGCGGCGTGGCGTCGCCGATCACCACATAGATCTTGTCCAACCCTTTGGAAAGGCTGGCCTCGAGCTGACTCAGCGACACTTCGGATCCCCCAGCAGAGCGTCGGCCGCGCGCTCTCCGACCTCCTGCGCAAGGACCGATATCGCCTCGGCGCGCTGCAGGGCCGCGTCATCTGGGGTGCCTGGACCGAGAGTCCACGTCCGACGCCCCTCAACCGTCAGATGGCAATCCTCGCGATCGGCGATCCGGACCTCTACGGTGATCTCGCCGGTCCAGGCCACTGACCGGTCGAGCGCAGCCGAAGGCCGGTGGTCGATGTGAATCAGCGACAGGTCCACCGCTCTGCCCCCCGCTGCGACCCCACGATCGCGCAGCGCCCGCGTCAGTTCGTGCCGGAGCGCGGCCCTGAGCCCCGGCTCGACGGTCGCACCCGAGACCTCGCCAACCGACAGTCCGATTCCCGCGTGCGGGCCAGCCTTCCAACCGCACCCGCCCGCAAGGAGGATCACAGCGCCCACGGCTAAGAACGCGCCGCAGAACCCCGTTGTTGACATCAGACCCATTCTGGCGGTAGCACATTGGTGCATGATGGCTTCCATGTACCGCGTCCTACCCTTGTTGATCACCCTGTTGCCGGCAATCGCCGTCGGCCAGGACTTCGACGACCTGCCCGACAGCCCCGACGATGTCGTCACCCCGCCAACAGCTCCGCCCACCGCGCCAGAAATGCCGCGCGCCCGGGGTTATCAGTTCGACGGCGTCGCCAAGAAGCTCCGCGGAGAGCGCGCCTACGACATGGAGTTCGGCTTTCGTGGACGTTGGGTCACAGTGCCCAAGAGCATCCTCGACGTCTGGTACTACGACTCGAGCGACGAGAACTGGGCCTACATCGAGCGCCGCCCCCGCATCAAGGGCTACGCGCTCGGCGTCGAGTTTGTGGTCAAGGGCGAGTCGGCCAACGGAATCTTCTACGCCGAGTTCATGGATTCGGAGATGGAGACTGGGTACTGGGACGACGTGGAAGAGCCTCCAGACCACCTCGATGGCGACTTCCTGGCCCCTTCCGCCGGTCTTGGCTTGATCGCCTTTGGCGCCGACTACGCCTATGAGGCCCACCTGGTTCGCACCAGCGACACCCAGGGCCGATTTGGGCTGTCCTACTTGATCGGTGGCGGGCTCGGCATGGGCATCATGACCGGCCGGCTCGATCGGTGGGGGCCCGACGACGAGGGCAACCCGTCCTACAAGCGATACCTCGACGGCGACGACCCGGACGAGAACAAGAGACTTCCTCGCGTGTACCCAATGGTGGACGTGAACACCGGTATCAGGATCAACCTGGGCAACCGCATGGTGTGGCGCATCGAAGGCGGGCTGCACACGCTGCTTTACTATGGCATGTCTGCCGGGGTCACCTTCTGATAGGTCGCTCATCAACCTGCAGAGTTGGCCAATACAACCCAAGCGGGCTAAGTCCCGGGTCGCTGCCAAATGGGGTAGCACTGATGGAGTATCTGACGTGATTCTGGTCACCGTTCGTGAAAACGAGCCCTTCGAGAAGGCACTGCGCCGCTTCCGCCGTAAAGTCGAGCGGGAAGGCATTCGCAAAGACATCAAAAAGAACAGCTTCTACCTGAAGCCTGGCGAAAAGCGTCGTCTCAAGCAGCGCCTCGCCGAGAAGCGTCGCCGCAAGGCCACGCGCCGCGCCGCTCGTCGCGCCGCCCGCCGCTAGACAGCAGCGACTCGAAGAACCGAAGACCGGAGGCAACCGCCTCCGGTATTTGTGTTGGATCCCGCGCAGTCCAGGCACTTCGCGCTACTCGAGCTCTCCAGCGATGTCGAGCTCGAGATAGGCCCGGCGGATCACGGGATCGGCGTGGTTCGCCAGGGCGTGCATGAGCTTTGGAACCGCTGCTTGCACGCGCATCCTCCCACCCGAGATGGCCCCAGCGTCTCGCAGCCCCTCCCCAGTCTTGTAGGCGCCGAGCCGCACACTGCCGCCCCACTGGGTCACCGCCACGACGACGATCCCGCGATCGACCGCGTCTCGAATCACCGGTGCGAGGGCGCGTGTCTTGGTGGGCAGGTTCCCGACGCCGAGGGCCGCGACCACTACGCCCTTGATGTCGTCGCTAGAGAGCATCCTCGCCAAGATCGCCGGTTTGAGGCCAGGATGCACGAACACCACCGCCACCTGAGGGTCGAAGTCCGGCTCGCATCGGAAGGGTCGGCCGGGTCGGGTGCGCGCATTGACGCCCAGGTCGATGCTCAGTCCGAACTCCGCAAGAGGAGGTAGACCCGGACTCGTGAACGCCCGATAGCGCCCCGCGTCGTTCTTCACGGCCCTGCATCCGCGCAGGAGCAGCCCGTCAAAACAGATCCCGACCTCACAGATATCTCCGGTGGCGACCTCGACCGCGTCCTGGAGGTTGCGTCGGGCGTCGGTGCGCACCGAGCTGAGAGGCCTCTGCGCCCCGGTGAGGATCACGGGCATGTCCAGGCCTTGAAGCGCAAAAGCCAACGCACTGGCGGTGTATGCCATGGTGTCAGTGCCATGGATGATGACGGCCCCGTCCACCCGGGGACGCTCCTTGGCGATGATCGTCGCCAGTTTGCTCCACTCCACCGGTCCGAGATCGGTCGAGTCGAGATTGCAGACGATTCTCGTCTCGAGCTCTGCGATCTCGCTGAGCTCAGGCACCCGAAGGGTCAGGGTTTCCTGGAAGTCTCCCGGCTCGAGGGGTGTGCCGGTCATGCCCAGGGTTCCGCCCGTGTGCAGCAACAACACCCGCTTGCGGTTTCGGCTCAACATCCCTCCCGCCCTGATGATATCGTCGCGGCTCGCTGGAGGGCTCTGAATGGTCGAGATTGCCGGACTCACGGCGACCGGGCGGCAGCTGAAAGACCCAGTCGCGACCCTGGTCGAACTGGAGAACGACGAAGGACTGCGCCACACGAGCATCGTGTTCGACGAGCCCATGGTCGGACACGAGGCACTGACCCTGAATGTGGAGCTGGTGCAGTCGTTCATGGAGTACCCGATGGTCAAGGGACTCGTCGAGATGTCCCACTGCGACCTCGATCATGCGTCCTTCACCTATCCAACCGGCAACGTCTGGACCCTCACCGAGGTGATGCGAATCTACCGGGATGTCGGACAAGCCATCGGGGTCAGGGCGGCCCTCGAGCTCTGCTACCTCGCTGCGGTGATCGTCAACGAGGCAGGCGACACCGGTCCGATGCAGGGGTGCTTCAGCCACGGGAACCTCACGCCATCCAGGATCGCCGTCCGTGGCGATGGGTACGTGCAGATCTTCGGCTACGGGCTAGCCCAGGTCGAGGTGATCAAACACCTCAGCGATGGCTTCGTCGTGTCCAGTGAGTCTCTGCGATATGCGCCTCCAGAGCGACTGGAGGGCCAGCCCGAGGATCCAGCCGCAGACACCTATGCCCTCACGGTGATCGCCTGGGAGATGATGACCGGAAAGCCGCTCTACAACACCCACGACATCGAAAAGCTCAAGCGCATGATCAGCATGTCGGAGGGCTCGACGATGCTCGCGAAGTCCAAGGAAAAGGGCATCCCGAAGAAGGTGCTGCAGACCCTGGCCCGCGCGCTGATCTACGACCCGGACACAAGGCTCTCCGGGGCCGAGTTCATGGATGAGATCGAGACCCTGCTCGAGATGCGCGAGGTGAAGGGCAGTACCCTCGCCGAGGTCATGAAACGCGCCCGCGGCACCGGCACAAAGAAGGCCGCCAAGGGCCGAAAGCTGGAGTCAAAGAAAGACACCAGCATGTTCACAGCAGCACAGCTCGCCGAGATCGCGGCCGAAGAAGACGAGGAGCCAAAAGAGGAGTCTCGCTGGGGCAAGTCGAAGCGCACCAAGAAGGCAAAGAAGGAAGAGGCCGAGCCCGCAGAGGAGAAGAAGCCCTCTCGCCGCCGCCGTCGCACCCCAAAGGCAGAGGAGCCGGCAGAGGAGGAAGAGGTTCCCCGTCGGCGTCGCCGCCGCAAAGCCGAGCCGGAGCCCGAGGCCGCAGTCGAAGAGGAACCGCCCCAGCCACGCAGGAGGAGAAGGCGAACGGCCGAGCCCAAAGCCGAGGCCGAGGCCGAGCCCGAGGCCAAAGCCGAGCCCAAGGCCGAAGAAGCCGCCTCACCTGCCGAGGAGCCCGCACCGAGGCGGCGCCGGCGACGCAGCACGGCAGAGAAGCCAGAGGAGAAAGCGGCTGAGCCCGCCAAGGTCGAGCCCGACGCCAAAGAGGCCGAGGCACCAGCGGAGGAGGCCGAGAAACCCGCCCCCAGACGGCGACGGCGCGGAACAGCTGCCGCCGAGCCCGAGAAGAAAGAAGCCGAGATCGAGGCCGCAGAAGAGAAACCCGCCCCGCGAAGAAGGCGCCGACGGGGCACGGCCGCCGAGCCCGAGAAGAAAAATGACAGCGACGACGGCGAGGAAAAACCCCCTCGACGGCGGAGAAGAAGCTCCTAAGTGGACGATTGGGCACCCAGGTGACGGACGCCGCCTGCGTCCGCACTGGTTGCTGGGTCCGTGCAGTCGGATGTAAAACAGAGAGGGAGGTGCTTCTTGGCGTTCATACTTGGGCTGGCTCTGCTGTCTACAGCCGGCGCCGAGGAGCTCGACACGAGGGCGTTCGTCCCCCACCCCGTGGCCGGTCATCCGGTGTTCGAGATGCGCGTCGGGGTGGACCGAATCGACACCGAGCACCCTGTCGTTTGCGGCGAGATCACCCCCCTCCCCTGGCTGTCGGTCGAGGGCTGCGGCACCGGGTCGGGCTTCCTGCACCAGGGCACCGAGCCCGAGATGGCGCACTTCCGCACCCGCGGCAGATTGTGGGGCATCGACCACAAACGATCCGAGCTAGACCTGCTCGTGGGGGCGGGGTTCGCCGAGATCCAGGTCGACAAAGACGAGGGGGGCTTCAAGTTCGGCAAAGCCAAGGACCCCGACCCGATCGAGGCCGCCGGCGCCGAGGCTTCGATCGGAACCAAGGGCCGCTTCTGGGTCGACAAGGGTGGAAAAACCTACATTAGTGGCGATATCAACGTGGGTGCGGCCTTCATCCCAGCAGCCCCAGAAGTCATGGGCGGCGGCAAGAAGGTGCTCCCCTTTGCGGCGATGAGTGTCGGATTCGGCTTCTAGCGGAATCGACGCAGCCGATCTCAATCCCTACCAGGCTTTGAGAGGCTCTCCGAGCACCTGCATCTCCTCGCCTCTCAGACCGGTGAGCACCGCCCTACCACCTGGGAGAACGCGGAACTCACCGTAGCGAGCTTGGTTCCACACATCGCCAGTTCCCTCCTCGAACATCCAGGAGTTGGTGCCGACATCGACTCGCTGATCGCGGATCCGATAGTGCAGGCGATGCTCGGTCTCCGCGAGGGAAGACTGGTTGTCGAAGCGCACGAAGGTCCCGACGTTCCTGTCGTCGAGGACCACGATGAGCGATCCGCGATTGGGCTCCTCATTCCGATGTGACCCGGCCTCACGCCCCACCTGATAGCGGAGTCGCATGAAGTCCCCCTGGATCATCGAGCGCGGATCTACTGGGGCCAGCTCCAAGAACACCTGATCGCCTCGGGCTCGGGTGAGCTCCATGTCGACGGCGGTGAAGCCGGTCACGAAGAGAGTGGCCAGCATTCCGCCAGCGATGAGCAGCCGGTTCATCATGGTGCCACCTCCCGACGGCCCGAGAGAGCGCCTGGAACCATCGACATCAGCCACAGTGCCACCCCGGTTCCAATGAGCAGGAATCCCTTCGCCGAGAGCCCGAGATCCAGGTCGTAGTAGAACCAGGTCAGCGAGATGGCGAGGGCGATGGTGGTGCAACCGAACAGGAGCACATCTCGTCGGTGGAAGGCGAGAACAGCGAGGGCGACCGACAGCGACAGGCCCGGCGAGCTCACAGTCACCAGGCCGAGCAGAGCGACCGTGGCGACGCCGACCCAGATGCGAGCGCGAGCGCCATCCCTGACGTGATCCCAGGTCACGCCAGCGACGAGCAACACCGCTATGCACACGAGTGCCAAGCTGGACAACAGGTGCTCAGCGGCCTCTGGTGTGCCGGTGCAGAGGGCAAAGGCCAGGGCCGCGAAACCCACCGGGCGCATCGAGTCGCGATCGAAGCGGTTGGACTGCAGCGAGCGTCGCATCCACAGGAGCCCACAGCCCAGACCCGCTGCGGGGACGGCCAGAGCGTACTCCGGCAGGCCCATGTCGTTGAGCCAGACCCACATCCACGACAGGGCGAAGATCGTGGCTCCAAAGCCCTGGAGTCGGTCGGGATAGGTGGCGATGATCGCCACTTCGACCGCGCACATCAGCAACGCGAGCACGCCGTCGTCCATGCCGTTCTCTTCGAGGCCGAAGATGATCAGGCCGCGCCCGACAAGGGTTCCGATGAGTGCCGCCTGGATGGCGAAGTCCCACACCGGCTGACCGCCTCGCGAGGCCTCGATCAGCCGACGAGCGACGATCGAAGCCACGATCAGCGCGGCGCCGATGAACGGGAAGAGCGCTGTCAGGTCGAGATTCAGACAGGTGACCGAGCACAGGATGAACGCCGCGGACATCCAAGCAGAGGCGCCGGCCAAGACTCGGGCGTACCAAGGAGTTCCGGGAGGTGCCTTGTCGAGGATCTCACCGGCCTTCACAGCGTCCGCCGCCGAGACCTCTCCGTCGGAGCGCAGGGCGTCCAAGACGTTGGCGATGGACAGGCGACCGATCATGCGTGCTCCCGATGGCGGGAGACGAAGCCGGACAACCAGGCCATGGCGGCGCCGCTCTCCACGAGGATCAGGAAGCCGATTCCCAGCGTCACGAGCTCCCAATCGTCCATGTTCGCATCCACCAACAGGCGAATGATCGGCACGTTGAGGGCGAAGATCGCGACCAGTAGGCTGACGGCCACCGCGAATGGATCCCGGCGCGGATCGAAGTAGCGGAGCTGCACCGCTGCGACGGCGACCAGTGCCAACAGGGCTGCGATCCACGAGCCCAGGACGTTCTCGATGCCCACCGAGGCCACCAGGGCGGCGATGGCGAACCCACCGGCTGCAACCGTCTGCACCCGTCGAAACCAAGCATCCAGATCGAATCGCTCGCAGATCGTGACGACGGCCACGTGGGCGACAACCAAGGCGCCGGCTGTGTAAGTGAAGCCGCCAAAGGTGTCGCCGGGCCAGGTCTGCACGTGCAGCGTACAGAGCGTGATGTCGACGAGCACCGTCCACATCATCAGCAGCGGAATCCACCGGGTCGCCGCCAGGAATGGCAGGCTCAGCACCGTCCAATAGGCAAACAGCTGCCACGCATCGGCGCCGGTCTGGTAGGTCTGGCCGATCACGCCGATGAGCGGACCGATGAGGAAGGCGGCCGAGGTTGCGGCCAGCTTGCCTTGCAGCTCCTCGGTTCCCCTCACGAGCGCCGCGACACAGGCCGCGACAAAAAGGCCGGCAACCAGAGAAATCCTTGAGAAACGCCCCAGATCCTGCCAGTTGAAGGCCACCAGATCCATGATCCCGGCGAGGACCAGCACAGTGCCTAGCGCCAGCGCCGACCGCGTCAGGAACCGCACCCAGGCGTCCCGATCCGGAGTCCGCTCGGCGAGCTCGATAGCGCGGCGATGCAGCCGATCCGGCCAGCCCAAGCCGTCCGCTATCGCGGAGATCCGTTCGTCTGTCGCTGGCTTCGACGTGAGGTTCATGACGCTACCTTAGAACGACCACACGGCCCAGGGTTCAAAGGCGGTTGAAATGTGTGTGAACCGCCGGGTCGGGACAGGCAGAGCGTGCGTCGGCCTCACTGCCCAACCGGCGGAATGCTCGTGAGAACGGCGCGGCCACTGCTCCAGTCGTAGCCCGTCGTGTCCTCGAGCTTCTGAGAGGCCCAGCCTTTGGTTTCGTGGGAGATCGAAGGCTTCGAGAGCAGCGTCACGACCAGGTACTCGGTGCCGTGGGCCTTCTGCCAGCCGGCGTCTTTCTGCTCGTAGGCGACCCTCCAGCGCTCGCCGTGCTCCGAGACGTGGGCGAGCACGAACTTCTCCCCCTGCTCGATGAGGCTGTCGAGCATGTCCCGCTTGAACTGGTCATTGCTGGGCAGGCTCGCCTGGTGCTCGTTCTCGAGGACCTCGTCGTCGACGCCTATCACCTGCCGGGCGACGGTGTAGTCCTTGTAGCTGTTGGTGTAGGACGCCCGCGAGGTAGCCCTGTCCTTGATGAGGCCGACGTAGACCTCCATGTCGAGGGCGGCGGTGGGCGTCGCGTAGTGCCAGATCACCTCGTAGGTGTGATCGGCGGTGTCCTCCTTGGTGACCTCGGTGGGGGTGTTCTCCCGGTCGCGCTTGGCGTCTTCGTACCAACCACGGCGCTGGTCGTAGCCGCTGCTGCTCCAGTTCTTTCCGTAGCAGTAGCAGAGCTGGGTGCCCGCTCCAGTGCAGCCTCCATAGGATCCCATCGCGTCCACGATGGGGAACTCGGGCGGATCCTCGAGGCATCTGTTCTGTCGGTCGAGGGCCTCCTGCTTGGAGGCCTCCATGCTGATCCGCGCCTCCTCCATGCTGGCCTGGGCCTCGGTCTCGCGGTTCGAGGCGACCTCGTAGTCGGGATTCGGGACCTGATAGCGGTTCGAGATGTACGACTTGGTGCGCTCGGTCGTCTTCTGGGAGCGCTCCACCCGAAACGCCGCAAAGTTCCCACCAAAGGAGGCGTCTCGCTCGCTGTCATCGTAGACGATGCGGGTGTTGTGCTTGCGCGGGATCGAGGACTGCGACAGCTTCGACTTCAGGCCGTACTGGAAGCTGGTGTGCACGTCTCCAAAGCCCTCCGCCGCACCCAGCGAGGGCGTGCCGACCTGGAGCACGTAGGGGACCAGGGCCTTCGCCCCGGCGAGCGCGGCATCGGCTTTGGCCTTGGCAGAGACCCGGCTGGAGATCTTGCCCGCCAGCATGTACTCGACGTAGGCCTGCCCGTTGAAGCCGTCAGCTGCATAGGTGTCGCCGCGAGCGATGAGCCGAGTGCCCACCGTCTCTCGGTAGTTGCCGTCCATCACCCGAAGGGCTTCCCGCGTCGGCTCGTGGCTGCTGTGCAGCCTCTTGGCCGACTCGAGCGTCCTCACCGCTCGGATGAACTCATTGTCACCGTACTGCTTCTGGGCGTCCTCCATGAGGACCTCGGTGCCTCGCTGCCGGGCGATCTCGAGGCCATCCATGAGGGGTTTGTAGTCGGGATGCAAGCCCAACGCGCGCTCGTACAGGTCGATGCAGTCCCGGAAGTTCCGCTTGTCCGCCTCGAGCAGGTTCTTGGCCTCCAGACCGAGCTCATTGGCCTTCTTGTAGTCCTTTGCCCTCTGCAACTTCGGAGCGAGTTCCTTGTCTTTTGGCTTGATATCCGTCGCCTTCTGGTAAGACTCCACCGCCTTGACGTACTCCTCGGCATCCATGTTCGTGTCGCCCTGGGAGACCAGAAGCGGGAAAGCGACCTTGCCGATCTTCTTCGCGTATTTGTTGATCTCCTTGTTCAACTCTGCATAGTTCGCTAGCTCGCGGTATTGATCGTGGAGGCGCAGCCACTCGCCGGCTCGAGACGAGGGATTGCCCTGCTCATCGAGGCGAGTGTAGGTCTCGACGCCGTTCTCGTGGCCGGAGATGACCTTGTCCTCCAGCTTCTGGATGGAGCGCTCGAGCTCTCCAATCTCGGAGCCGTCGATGCCCATCTCCCGCGCGCGCTCGAGGAGCTTGCGAGCCCCGGCGACGTCGAAGTCCTCGTTGAGTCTCTGAGTGCCCACCGCTCCAATCTCCCTGGACGCCTCCTTGCGCATGCCATCGAGCTTCTCCGAGGCCTGGCCAGCACGGGTGGGATCCTTCTTCGAGAGCTTCTTCACCAGCTTCTGCTGCTTGGTGATGTCCTTGAGCAGATCATCGACGTCGGCGGCCATCGAGACCGGCGCAAACAGCAGCACAAAGCAGAGAGCCAAACGGTAGAACATCAGGGACCCCCTGTACAGTTGAGCGCCGCTCCGCAGGCTCCGTGCAAGTTCTTGGCCTGACTGACGTCGAGCTTGAGGTCGGGATCGGGCAGCTTCAAGGCGCCGCAGATCTGGGCGCGGGCGTCGCGCTCGGTGGGTGCGGTGACGGTCTTGTTCACCTTGCCGCCAGGGTCCTTCTCGGGATGCATCTTGCACGTCCAGCTGTATTCGTCTGCACCACCAGAGCCCCCAGAGCCGGGCGGAGGCGAGGTGCTGTGGATGCCGGCGACGATGTCATCGGCCATGTTGGAGAGCTGCGCCGAGGTCTGTTCCCGAGAGGCGTCGATGTTTGAAGTGATCCCCGCGACGTAGCGATTGTGGGCGTCGAGCTGTGCCTGGGTCGGCGCTCTCCCGTCGGCGAGCGCCTTGTCATAAGCCGCCTTCTCCCGTAGCATTTCCATCTCCTCTGGATCCGATGTCGGCTGGTAGCCCAGTCCCCAGCTGGACGCGCTCTGACCCTCACCGCGGGAGGCGACGCGATTCATGCCGCTCTCGTCGATGTCCTCGCGGAAGGAACCGAGGCCAAAGGTCTGGTCGGCGGCCAGCTGCCGGGCATCGCTGTAGGAGGCCGCCAGGCTCTCGGCCATGGTGTCGATGTGAGCGGTGAGGTCCCTGCCCTCTTCCGCGGCCTTCTGCTTGGAGAGGTCGTTGAGCGCGGCCTGCTCCTTGATCCACCGGATTGCATCGCTAGAGTTCCCGCGACCGAGGCCGACATAGGCGTACATCGCGCTCTCGTAGTCCCCGCCGGCGATCATGGCGTCGAGCTTGTCCTGATCAGAGGTGAAGGCGGCGATGCGCTCTACGTCGATCTTCGGCTCGAAACGCGGCGTATCTGGCTGCCCGGTGCTCGAAGGATCGTACTTGCCCTCCCCGCTCTGAGGGGCGTTGTAGACCTGAGACGACGGGTCGGCGATGGTGAGGCCAGCGAGGCGGGCGTTCTGGTTCTTCTTGTTCGCCATGTTCCGGGTGCCGACCGAGTCGTAGTAGACCTTGAGCGCGGCATCTTTCTTGGCCTGGATCTCGGCCTCGTCGGGACACCAGACGTACATCGTGCACTCCGACGCCTTGGCCCTCTCGTCCATATCCCAGATGGTTCCCTTGAGATCAAGCAGTTCCCGACGCCGCTTCGGAGAGAGTGCCACGCCCTCCTCCAGGGCTTGATCGAGGGTGTCGATGCGCTCGAGGATCGGCCCACGCATGTTGTCGACGCTGGCCCGATCCATGTCCGCCTGAGCCATCTTGGTGAGCTTGTCGATCGTGGAGTTCTGCCACTCGTACGACTTGGCGTCCTTGGTGTCGAGACGCAGCCAGAGGTTGTCCATGTCGGTCTCGGAGTGCTTCACGTACTGGGTCACGCGCTCCTGGATGAAGGCCTTGCTCGCGTTTCGAAAGGCGTCCGATCCCGGTGGGCAGGCCTCTCCGCAGGTCGCGTTCACGTGGGCCACGACCGCCCCGAAGAGACCCTCGCGGTCCTCGTCGCGGGTGCCACCGACAACGCCCATCTCCCCGAGCAGGCCCATGCTCCGCCTGCCTCCTCGATACATCCCGTACACCGCCTGATCCTCCATGGCAGAGGCGCCGGATCGGGTAGCGCTCGCCACCATCTCAGCGGACATCGTGATGATGGCGGTCTGGGGAACGAGGGCTTCCATCGCCAGCTTCGACGTGGTCGAGGCACAGCTGTGGGCGTCTCCCCCCGAGCAGGCGTCGTACATCTCCTTCATGTCCGCAAGGTCCCCGAGGATGCCAAAGGTCTTGCCGCCGACCTCCACCGTGCGGGCGTAGGTAGACTTGGTGCCCGGCGGGATCTCCCGGAGCATGCCCCCCATTCCGGACCGACACGACTTGTCGCTCACACAGCTGTCGACGACCTTCTGCAGCTTGGTCGGAGGAGGAGGAGGAGGGCCCGCCGGCTTGGAGACCCTGGCCTTGGCCTTGGTCTTGGCGTTGTGCTCGAGCTCCATCTCGACCTGGTTCATGGAGTCCTCGAAGCGCACCTTTGCCTTGCTCTTCTCAATCTGAACATCTTTGAGTTCCCGCTGTACCTGGGCCTTGCCCGCGCCCTCGGCCTTGGCGAGCTTCTTCTTCAGGGCCTCCTCTTTGGCGGTCTGCTCCATGAGGGGCACCCTGCCCTGGTTCAGCTGATCCGCGAGTCGCGCCTTGCGGTCAAAGTCGGCTCGCTGGTCGGGCGGGAGCGCGGCGCGGGCAAGGTTGCGATCCTCGATGTCCATGCGCTGGAGCGCGAGGATGTCCTCGGAGTCCTGGAGCCCGATGTCGTTGGCGAGACCCAGCACGTCGCCTCGCTGGGCGATCGCGCCTTGCCGGGTCTGGGTGATCTGGTTGGTCTGCAGAACTGCCTGGGTGACCTTGGTGCGGGCAGTTCGCTCCTGCTCGCCGATAAACTGCTTGCGCGCGTTGGTCTCGGCCTTCCCTCTCACCTGTTCCACGTCGGACTTCACGTCGAGATCGCGCTCGACCGCGATCTGGTCCGCATACCTGCCGACGGCGGTGTCACCTCGACCCGCAGCCCGGTCCTTGATGCCCTCCCGATAGAGCTTGGATTCCTGGGCGGTCAAGCCTCGCTTCTCAGCCGCGACCTGATCGGCGGCGTCGGAGATGGCCTGGTCCTTGTACCCCTCCAGAGCCTTGGAGATGCTCACGCCGTTTTCCTTGTCGGCGATCAGGCTCACCGCGGAGTCGCTGCGGTGGAGGCCGCTGTAGGCAGGTCTGGTGTCGTTGAGCCGGGATCGACCCTTGGCGGCGTCCTCGATGCTCGGATCGAGCGGGTGTTTGCCCTGTTTGATGGCCTCCTCCGGATCCAGTGGCGGCCGGGAGTAGGCCCGACGCTCCTGCTCTCGGAAGGAGACCGCCTCGTTCTGCCGCCCCATGTCGACGCGCTTGCCGTTGAAGGCGCGCTGGCGCTCGAGGGCCTCGCCACCGCGGTAGTGCTTGCCGTCCGTCGTCAGCACGCCGCCGGTCTTTGCGGTCTCTTTGTCCACGAAGTCGGCGGTGTCGGCGCCGGCGACCTTGGTGGTATCCATGGAGTCTGCCTGTGATAGGCGCAGGTTCTCCCTGATGTTTTTCCCGACATCCCCATCTGTGGCCGGAGTGCTCCGGAAGTTCCGCTGTAGACGATCCTGGGTGCCGTCGTAGACGTTGCGGTCGTTGCGAGCGAAATAATTGTGCACTTCGTCGGGGTAGTCGTTGGACGCGAGTCGGCTCGCAATCACCTCGTCGTACTTGTCCTGCAGCCGCCGCGCCTGATCTGGACTGCAGCCGCGACAGGTAGCGTCGACGTCGGACAAGGAGTGAAAGACGCGGTCCTTGCTCTCATTTGCCCAGCTGCCGGTCATGGCGAGCATGATGTCCTCGCTCCCCGCGAGTCCCTCGTCGCGCACGAACATCGTCCAGGCCGCCTTCATGGAGTCGCGGGCGAGGTTCGCGGTCTCGGGCGGGAGAGGAGCCCCAATCGGGCCGGCGGCTGCGGTGGCTGAGAAAGCAAGCGCGAGCAAGACCGTGAGGTTTCTCATGGCTTCCTCACGACGGCGCGGCGGGCGGCCAGGAGTCGGTCGGACCAGGCGGCATCGTCCCCTACCAGGTCCGCCACCCGATCGAAGGAATCCCAGGCGTTGGCGCCATGGTCGATCTTCAACCCCAGATAGGCGACGCCGAGCGCGTACCAAGCCTCGGGGTCGTCGGGCTCGAGCTCGGTGGCTCGCGCCAGGGCAAAGACTGCATTCCTCTCCTCGCCTGGGGTGTCGACCAGCAGGCGTCCCAAGGCGAAGTGCAGGCGGGGATCCTCCGGATTGCTGGTGAGCGCGACCTGGAGGACCTCACCGGCCTTGGGCACATCACCCTTTCGCTCGAGGGCCGCTGCGGCGCCGACCGCCAGCCAGGGAATGCTCGGCCACTCCGCCTGTACTCGGATGAGGAACTCTTCGTCAGTAGTGCCCAGCAGCCGCAGTCGCGCGTCGGCGGCTCCCATGGTGCTGTCGATGTCCAGGGCGCGTCGGTAGCAGTTTTTCGCCAGATCATCTTGTTTCGCGAGCCGCAGGTACTCACCGAGCTGGAACCAGCCGGGTGCGGAGTGGGCGTTCTGGCCGAGGCCACGCTCGGTTGCCGCCACCGCCGCAGCTAGATCTCCGCGGGCTCCCTGGGCACGACCGAGGAGAAACCAGGCTTCTGGGTCGTCGTCATCGACATCAGCGAGGTGCTGGGAGAGGAAGAGGATCGCCGGCTCGACCCAGCCATCGGCGAGCAGCGTCTCGGCGTATTCCCTTCGCAACCTGCGGTTCTCTGGGTTCTTGGAGAGCTCGTACTCGGCGATCAGGCGCGCCGACGCCACATCACCGCTGGCCCGGAGGGCGTGGACCTGAGCCGGCGCGGAAGCGGGAGGCGCCTTTGGGCAGCCGGATAGGACCAGCAAGACGGCGAAAGCGCTTCGAAGAGTCATTCGCCATCGTACGACGGGACGGCAGAAGATCTCCTCAGTAGGTCAACAAATACATGCCGAACCCCATGGTTTCGCGCCCCCAGCGCTGTTGCGCGGCATACCAGCGTCGCCTCCTCCGCAGGGCATCGGGCTCTGGATTGACGCGGTGGTGGAGCGCATGCTTCTCCACGTTGTAGTGGATCTGGCCCTCGAAGACATCCCACTCGTCCCGGGTGCTCCGACACGTATAGAGCAGCCTCAGGCCGAGCTTTCCCGCCAGGGTGAGCATGTCGCCGTGGGTCTCGAACTCCTGAGCATCCAGGCCGGTCGCGGCGAGGTATTCCTCGCAGGGTGGACAGATCCAGAAGCCGTGCCCAATGACGATGCTTCCACCGGGGCGAGTCCAGTCCCGTAGCGCCTGCAGCGTGGAGGCGAAGTTCCCGCCGATGTAGGGGCCACCCAGCCAAATAACAGCATCGAAGCTCATTTCTGGGAAGGAGATCCCCAGAACGTCGCGCTCGATGAGTTCGAAGCCCTTCAGGCGCGACAGCCGGGTCTTCGCTCGCTTCAGGGCATGGGGAGACTTGTCGACACCCGCGCCTCCAACGCCGTAGCGCTCACCGCAGCGGGCCAGCACTTCTCCATTTCCGCAGCCGATATCGAGGACCCGTGCCCCTCTGGGGAGTCGGAGCAGCTCGATCACCGAGTCCAAGCGTTCCGGGCCGATCGGTCCCCAGCAGACCAGTCCCTCGTAGTGCCAGATGTCCGACATGGCTCAGAACAGCTCGGCGTCCAGAACATCGCCGGGAGAGAGGCGCTCTGCCTCCAAGTCCACGCCCTTTTCGTTCAGTGCGGCCACCAGCTCCGGGCTGGGCTTCTCGACAAGATGGTGGGAGAAACCCGTGAACCACTTGCCGCCGTCCAGCTCGAACGTGTAGTCCTCTCGCTGGACTGCGGCGCCGAGCAGCCCCTCGATCTCCGCGTATCGAATCCACTTTGGCGCCTGATCCTCCTCGGGCCCCACCGAGATGATCCAGTCCACGTGGGGCAAGGCGATGGGCATGGCTTCACCCCAGATCACCGCTGTACAGGGGGCGCCGTCCACCTCCATGATCATCGCAGTCGGCACGAAGACGCCGATCATCTCGATGCTTCCCAGGAGATCCATGTAGGCCTCGCGGCTGACGTTCCACATCCACACCGCCTGATTGGTGGCGCGAGGAAGGGCGACCGCCGAAGCCCCACGATCGACCATCACTTTGGCGGCGAAGCCATTCCCGGCGTTCCAGCCTCGCAGGAATCCCTCGGCGCTGTAGGGACCGTCGCCCATGCCCTCGGACTGTGGATCCTCGATGCTCGCATGGAAGTTTCGGATGAAGGCCGCTAGCTCTGGGGCGGCCTCGAGCGCGAATATGTCGGGCCGGAAGTAGTTCAGGTTGAACGCTGCACACGTCTTGCCACCCTCCTCGGAGAGCCAGAACGTGAAGTAGACGCCGGTGTTGTCGTTTTCGTAGAGGGCCTGCTCGGTGTTCACCGCGTACCCGCGCTGGGCAAACCAGGTTCGCACCGTCGATCTAGGGGTCTCGGTGCGCAGATAGAGGTCGTAGCTCATCGTTCGAAGGCTCCACAATCGGGGGTTCCGTCACTGGGTCGATCCTCGAGGATCCGCCGGGTGACGATCTGGCGGTCCACGGTCAAGTCAGGGATGTCGATGCCGCCGTCGATGGCCGGTGAACCGACATCCAAGTGGTAGTCACCGCCACCCACAAAGCCAGGGTCCAAGCCGGTCAGGTTTCCGTTGTCGGCGATTGTGCCCGTGGCCCCCCCGATGGCCTCGACCCAGCCCTCCTGCAGCCAGTTCCCGGCGAGATCGAGGTCGCCGTTCTCGGAGACCAGCCCCAGGGTGCCGTCCACGGTGACGATGTTGTTCTGCATGTCGGCGTACTCATCGGGCGAGGACAGGCGCACCCATGTGGTGTTTCCGGCCCGCTCCGAGACGACGGTGTTGTGGTGGAAATGCAGGGTGCCCTTGCGATACCAGCCATCATCACCGGAGTCGCCGCCGTAGTGCACCATCTGACTGTTGCCGTCATCCTCGGGCTCGACCAGCACGTTTCCATAGACCCAGGTGTCTCGATAGCGGGGATCGTCCAAGAGCTCCTGGTGGTCGGTGTCGACCAGATCCAGCTGCCGGTTGCCGCCCTCGATCCAGTTGTAGCGAACGATCTGTCCCGCCGAGCGATCCTTGAGGTTGTTCCCGTCGGCTCCAGGGCGAAGGGGTCCGTAGTAGTTGCCCTCGAACAGGATGCCAGCGCTCTCGGTGTAGTTGTTGTGGTGGTAGATGCTGCCGACGACGCCGTTGCCGTGAATGCTGTTGTAGGCGATCGTCACCTCTCCGCTCTGGGAGCCGGAGAACAGGCCGTTCCCGGAGTCGTGCAGCTCGCAGCCACGGAGGAAGATGTTCTCACCGATCTCGATGTGCACCGAGGCGGCGTTCTCGGTGTAGGTCTCGGGATCTCCGGCGTCGTCGGTGAAGGAGTAGTCCGGGTGAGCGCTGCGGATCTCGAGGGACTCCACGTAGATCCACGCCGGCACACTGTAGTCGTTGGGCAGGTTCGACCCACCGATCTTCACCACGGATCGATTCTCGTTCCAGTAGGAGAGCTCGAGCCGGGTGACAGCCCCGTCGCCGGTGATCACGGGCAGAGTGCCGTCGGGCTCGGGAACGCCGGTGACGACGACGGGATCGTCGGCGGTGGCGACGGTGTTCAGCACCCACTTCGCCCGGTAGGGATCGGCTCGGTAGTGGATTCGCACCAGGCTCGAGGGCGCGAGGGCCTCCCAGGGAACCTCACCTGGCTCAAGGTAGGGCTGGCCGGGACCGACGTCGTAGACGTTGTCGAAGTCCGCCGGATCCCACTCCTCCATGGCGACGGTGTCCGAATCGGTGTCCGAATCGGTGTCCGAATCGGTGTCGGCATCGGTGTCCGAATCCGCCACGTCGTCGCTATCGACGGGTTCTTCCCTGTCTTTATTGCACGCCAGGACCAGCAGCAGAATCCAGATCGACCTCATGGCCTCCCCCTCTCAATTGCCGGTCAAGCCCTGCGTCTGCACCGGACTCGCGCATCATACGTGCAGCCAGCCTCAGATTCTGTCCATTCTCAGGCCGCTGCTCGCGACAAGCTCCGCAATCCGGTCCGCGTCCCCCTCGCGTCCCAGGCCTCGGTACTGCGCTTCTGCGAGCCGCCAGGCGCGGCGGGAGACCTCGTCCTCTCGGGCACGATCCCCGGCGAGCTCCAAGGCCCAGGCGACGTCCGGGTCCCATAGTCGACTGTCCCGGAGGGCCTCTTCTGCCCCCGGGAGGGCGGCAAGATCGCCGGTCGCAGCCAGGAGGAGGACTCGCGCAAAGGCCAGCAATCCAGCGCGGCCGCGTTGCTCGAGCTCGGGGATCCAAGGCGAGATCTCCGCGGCGGCCTCGGAGAACAGACCCTCGGAGAGCAGCGCGACACCCAAGTGCAGTCGGCACATCATCGAACGAGCCGAGAGCGCGGCGGGGGCAAGGTCCAGGGCGCGTCGATATGCGGCGACGGCGGCCGCTGGATCCCCGCGAAGCCGGTCGACTTCAGCCGTGCCGACCAGGGCCTCGATGGCGGTGGTGTGTGCCCCCCTCGCCTCCGCCCGCCGCAGGGCCTCCGCAAAGGCGCGATCGGCGGCGTCGAGCTCACCGCGGTCCTTGTGGACCTGCCCCAGACCGATGACAACGAGCTCGGCAAGCTCGGGATCGTCGGCGTCTTCGAGCCAGGTCACCGCGTCCCGGAGCAGCCCAAGGGAGCGATCCAGGTCCCCGCGGACTCGGGCGACGTGGGCGAGTCCGTGCAGACAGCTGCCGGCGCGGGTCGCGTCCGTGGACTTCCGAAACGCCTCCAGGGCTTCCTCGAACATCTGCTCGGCGCGATCGAGCTTCCCCGCAAGCCGATTGAGGTGGCCCAGGCGCTGAAGTGCACACGCTCGTGGGTGGCCGAGCCCGAGATGCTCGGCAGCGCGGAGGGCGAGACGAGCGTTCTTCCTCGAGCTCTCGTATGCCAGCGTGTCGAAGTCGATCTGCGCCCGCAGCAGGATCGCGGTGATTCGCCGCTCCCCGCGCTTGGGCTCTCCAAGACGATCCAACGCTCGGTCCCGCCGACTCAAGAGGGAGATTGCAGCATCGTAGTCGCCGATTCGAATCCGCCGACGTGCCCCCTCCTCCAGAGGGTCCACACAGGCCTCCCACTCACCGGCGTCGGAGAGGAGCTGACCTCGACGTCCGGGCTGTTCGTTGCCCAGCATCAGGACCACCGCCAGCCGAGCATCTCGAGCTGTCCCCGCCTCCTCGGCCATGCGCAGCGCCGCGTGCCCGAGCATTGCGTTCACAAACGACCAGCGACCGTCCTCGGCGTGCACGAGCCGATGGGCGATCAAGGCCTCCAACAGGGCATTTCCGCTGGGGAGATCCGCAGTAGCGGCGAGCCACTCCTGAGTCGAGACCCGCGGCCCGAGGACCGCCGCCACCGCCAAGGCCTCCGCCGTCTCGGCCGCCAGACCGCGCTGGGCCCGCTCCAGCTGCCCGCGGCAGGTCGTGTGCACATCATCGGGCACCCGCAGCGACACGCCGCCGCGAAGCATGAACCCCTGAGGTCGTGGAACGAGCTGATCACGACGAACGAGGTCGCCCACCACCTGGACCGCGAACCTCGGATTTCCACCGGTGCGCTCTGCAATTTCCGCCGCGAGCCCGGCCTCCAGCGGCAGCAGCTGTTGCACGAGGGCGAGGTGGAGGTCGTCGGGCAGCCGCGCCAGCTCCATGAGCAGGGTGTCGTCGCCGTCGAGCAGGGCCTCCAGCCGATCGGCGGTGAGCGGGTGGTCGGAGAGCCGATCATCGCAGACCGTGACCACGACGACCACCGCGCTTGGACTGCCGGCGAGATGGTGGGCGAGCTCCATCATCTCGACGCTGACGACGTCGTCGAGGACGACAACCACGGGGCGCCGCCGGGAGAGCCGGCTGATGATGCGGGCGACAAGCGCGATCTTCTCCTCGGGAGCCAGCGTCGCGACCCCACTCACAAAACCCGCCATGGCCGTGATGTCCATGGACAGGCCTTCCGTCCGGATCAAGGCGTGGATCCGGGCGTGGCACTCCGCGGGCTCCAGTCCCTGGCAGCCAAAGAAGTCTGTCATCACCTCCCGAAGTCCCCAGTCGCCGGCGCCGCGGATTGGCGTGGCGACCCCAAGCTCGTGAGATCGCTCGGCTATCCAGTCCGCGAGCCGGGTTCGCCCGACACCAGCGGTTCCGGTGAGCACCACCGCACGCCCACGGCAGCGGGCCACGGCATCTCGGAAGGTGAGCCACAGCAACCCCTGCTCGCGCTCTCGACCGACAAGGGGACCCGAGCGCAGCCCAACGAGCCCCTTTCCAGCCCCCGAGAGCGAGGCGACGGGCTCGTGCTCGGCCAGAGGTTTCCAGTTCACCGGCACCGGCGGCACATCGGGAAGGGACTCTGCCCAGGCAACGCGAGCGACCGCGGGAATGGCGCTCGCCGTCCAGTTGCCCAGCGCCGTCGCTCCGGGCACGTCGAGGAGCTCCGTGGGCAGCTCGTGCATGGATCCGCGAACAGCCTTCATCCGCTGCAGAGCAAATGCGGCATCCGCGGCCCGTCGGAAGCGCCGGTGGATGGACTTCTCGAGGAGGCGCTCGACCCACTCCTCGAACTCGAAGGGAGCGGCGATGCCGGCCGGGAGCGGCGGTGGCTCGCGCTGAAGATGGGCGACAGAGAGGTCGGCGAAGACCCCATCACCGAAGACCGGGACGCCGGTGACCAGCTGCACGGCCACACAGCCGAGGGCATAGAGGTCGGTCCATGGGCCGAAGTCGCGGCGATCTCCCCGGAACTGCTCTGGCGCCATGTACGCTGGCGTGCCCATGACGATCGACTGGTCGGCGTGTGCCGCCATCACCCCAGCGAGCCCAAAGTCAGTGAGCCGCACGACGGGGGTTCCGTCATCAGATTCATCGAGAATTATGTTCCCAGGCTTCAAATCGAGGTGCAGTACGCCCCGTGCGTGGGCGTGGGCCAGGGCGTCGAGCAGCGCCAGCAGCACCTGGCGACTGGTAGGCCAGTCCAGCTTCCCGCACATCTCGTCGAGGGTTCCGCGGCGGGCGATCTCCATCGCAAAGTACGGAGATCCCTCGGCAATTCGGCCTCCGGTCATGGCGTCGGCTGCCAGATCAACGATCCCGTGGTCGAGCACGCGCACGATGCTCGGGTGGTCCAGGCGAGCGACCGCGCGGACCTCGGCGTCGAAAGATGCCCGCTGCTTGCGGTACACAGCGTGCAGCACCTTGATGGCGACCTCGACGCCCTGCTCCCGGTGGATCCCGCGCCACACATCGCCCATGGCGCCTTGGCCCAGGGAGCCGACGATGTCGAAGGCCCCGACCGGGAAGTCGGCGCCTTGAAGCGCCAGATCTCCCAGGGCGCGACGCTCGGTCTGCCCTTCGGCTTCGATGCCGAGACGCTGCCACTGGTCCAAGGCGATGGATCGGGAGCGCACCGCCCGTGAGAGGTCCGCTGGTTCTCCGCGTTCTTCGGAGAGTCTGGCGCTGAGCTGTGCGGCCCAGGCGACGTCGCGATCGACCTCGCCTGTCTCGGCGAGCAGGGCCACTCCCCGGCCATAGTGCTCTTCCCACTCGTCGAAGCGCTCACCGGCGACGCAGGGGGCGAGGAGGAACACGCGACAGAGGCCCTCGAAACCCCGTCGCTCGGACTCGATGCAGGTGGCGAGCATGGCGCGGATTCGGGGCTCGGCTTGGGCGTAGTTCCCTCGGGCGAGCTGGGTCAGGGCGAGATTCACCTCGGGCACGACGGAGTCGATGGATCCCAACGACCGCCACCCCTCGAGGGCTTCGAGATAGGCATGCTCGGCTTCTTCCAAGCGATCCAGGAGCCGGTAGGCGTCGCCCAACAGGTTTCGCCCCTCGGCGATTCCAACGGTATAACCGATGCTCTGATAGAGTTCGACTGCCCGGTTCTCCAGGGTGATGACCTCTTCGTACCGGCCCATCTGGTGGGCGACGAGGGCCAGTCCGTCGAGACTGCGAGCCAGTCCGTGCCCGTGCCCCAGAGTCTCGAAGTGCGCGCGCGCCTCTTCGAAAACAGCCGTTGCACCCGGAAGATCGCCCCGAGCGCGGAGGCTGTCCCCCACCACATTCAGCGTCATGGCGAGCTCGTACGGGACATCGCAGACCAGGGCCACCGAGGCCTCGGCCGCTCGATCGGCAGCTCGGCGGTCCCCGGCCGTCTCGGACCAGATCGCCAGATCCCGCAAGACCCTCCCCTGCCCCAGCCGATCGCCGCGCGCCTCGAACAATCCCAGTGCCCGCTCGAGGAGTGCGTGGGTTCGCCGCGGATCTCCCTCACGCTGCTCGATCCTGCCCAGGGTACGGAGCGCGTCTGGCAGCACTTCCTCCCAGCCGTGGTCCTGGGCGCCCTTCACCGCTCGAACCGCTCTCTCGCGGGCCAAAGCGGTGTTTCCGAGGAATCTCTGAAGCTCTGCGCCGAGCACGTCGACCTCTCCCCAGATGGGAGCCGTCATAGGGGCATTCTCGGTCTTCAGCAGCGCCTCACAGGCGAGGATATGCTCCATAGCCCCCTGATAATCGGCGCAACGATCCGCTGCGACGGCCTGTTCGAGCCGCTTTGACGGCATGAACCTCCCGGGTGACACCGATACGATATCGGAGTTGCGGAGGTCGCCATACTCTTTCGCTTCTCGATGTACGGGTTCCTCAAGAACCAGCGCTATTTCGAGCCCTTCCTGGTGCTCGCGCTCCTGGAGCGAGGGCTGTCGTTCACCGAGATCGGACTCTGCATCGCCGCGCGGGAGCTGTCGGCCAACGTCCTCGAGATCCCCTCGGGAGCCATCGCCGATGTGTACGGCCGACGACGCAGCATGGTGGGTGCGTTCTGCGTCTATGTGCTGGCCCTTCTGGTGTTCGGCATCGGCGCAAACCTCTGGTACTTCATGGTGGCGATGGCGATGTGGGGCGCCGGCGACGCCTTCCGATCCGGCACTCACAAGGCCATGATCCTCGAGTGGCTGCGGGCCGAGGGCCGACAGTCCGACAAAGTGGAGGTCTACGGCTACACGCGGTCCTGGTCGAAGCTCGGCTCGGCGGTCTCGGCACCCATCGCCGCGGCAGTTGTGTGGGTCACTGGGGCCTATGCCTGGGTCTTCTGGCTATCGGCGGTTCCCTATCTGGCCAACATCGCCAACCTCGCGACCTATCCCGCATCCCTCGACGCAGTGCACGACCGCCAGGCGAAGACTGCGACCAAACACGTCGCCGACACCGCCAGACACATCTGGAGCATCCCGGCGCTGCGGTTGCTGGTCGCCGAGGGAATGGCGTTTCAGGGCGTCTATTCGGCGAGCAAGGGCTTCCTGCAGCCCGTGCTCCAGGCAGCGGCCCTGACCCTTCCGATCCTCTTGACCGTCGATGACACCCAGCGAACCGCCGTCCTCATCGGCGCGGTCTACTTCGCAATGTTCGTGCTCGCGGCCTTCTCGTCGAGGCAGGCCCACCGGATCGCCGGGGATGACGTCGACGGGGCCTCACGGCGGATCTGGTGGGTCTACGCCGCAGCTCTCGCAGCACTGGCCGGCTTCCTCTGGGGAGAGTTCGCCCTCGGTGCCGTCGCGGTCTTTGTCGCCCTGGCCGCGCTGCAGAACATCTTCCGACCGATCCTGGTGAGCCGCTTCGACGACCGCTCCGAGCCCCGCTTTGGCGCCACCTTGCTGTCGGTGGAGGCTCAAGCATGCTCGCTGGCGACGATGATCCTGGCGCCAGCGATGGGAGTGGCCGTCGACTATTTCGGCGCGCTGTGGCCGGTCGGCGCAATGGGCACCGTGATCGCGATGGCAGTCGTCGTGGCTCGGCTCGGCGAAACGAGTGAACAACCCTGAATACCAAGGCTTCGCTCAGTCACCCCAGAGGCACTCCTCGTACCAGTCGATGCACTCGGCGAGCGGGTTGCCCTCGTCGATGCAGAGCCAGAACTCCTCCTCGCACAGGATCTCTTGCTCTTCGGCGTTTGCCAGGCACTCATCGAGGACGAGCTGGCAGGTCTCTTCGGCGACACCGGAGTCGACGCACCAATCGAAGAGCTCGTAGCACTCGTCGGCCGGGGTGAGATCTTCGCCGTACTCGTCGTCGTAGTACTCGTCGTCGTAGTACTCCTCGTCGTCGTAGTACTCGTCTTCCCCGCCCTTGTCTGTCTCGTCGTCACCGCCCCACTTGCTGTCGTCGGCGCAGTCCTTGCCTTCGCAGTCCTCGGTCTCCACCTCGTCGGTGATCTTCGCGGCAGTTCCGTCGCACGATCCGCCGACCAACAGCAAGCATACCAATACGCCTTGGGTCCTCATGTCCCCTCCAATCCACGCTTTCATCCTACCACCCTACAAGCAGACCTCGTACCGTGGCACAATCGGGTGAATGGTCTGGTCTTTACGTTTTTTGGTTTTTTGTGGATTGGGGCTCCCATCCCTGTCACACGCCGCCTCTTTCACGGATCAAGCTGCCGCACTCGGCGTCGACGTCACCGGTGCAAAGGGCGGTTTGACCATCGCCGACTTCAACGAGGACGGGTACGGCGACATCCTCGCGAACACCACGGACGCCGTCCAGCGCACACGCCTGCTCTTCTCCGATGGACTGGGCACCGGCTGGACCGATGTGACTGCGGCCAACGCCAACGGACTGTTGGTGAACGTCACCGGCCGCTCAGCCATCGCCGCTGACTTCACCAACGACGGTCACGTCGATCTGGTGGTCAACGAGAGCAACCGCGTCGACTTCTACATCAACAATGGGCCCGGCGCCGGCTTCACCTTCGGGGTCGCCGGCAATCCGAACTACACCATCAACGCTGGTGTCGCTGGCGCAGGCATCAACTTCGAAGGGCTCGCCTGGATCGACTATGACAACGACGGTTGGCTCGATATCTTCACCGACTGGAGCATGCGAGTTCTGCACAATCCCGCCGACGGCACCGCAAACTTCACCATCGTCACCGGGGGCCTCGGACTCAACAACAACGCCAACACCAGCGACTATGTGGCCGTAGGAGACTACGACGGCGACGGGTTCACCGATGTCGTCGCCCGCATCGACGGGACGGGAGCCGGCGATCGCGACATCTACCACAGCGACGGTGACGGCACGTTCACCGCAGAGACCTCGTTCAACCTCCTCGCGCCGAACGGCGCCAAGGGCGGGTCGCTCTTCTGCGACATCAACGGCGATGGCGACCAGGATCTCTACTGGTCCCACGGCAGCAATCCCGGCGGCACGAACAGCGATGCCAACATGTTCTACACCTTCGCCGGTGGAAACTTCACGAACTCCCAGGAGCCCGCCCAGAACCGGAACGAGCCCATCGACGGTGCCGACTGCAGCGACATCGACAACGACGGAGACCTCGACCTCTTCGTGACTGATAGCGGCATCGACTACATGTGGATCAACGACGGAAGTGGCAGCTTTTCCCAAGTTAATGGCGGCATCAACCACGTCCGGAACGGCGAGGCCACGACCCTGTTCGACGCCGACCTCGACGGCGACCTCGACGTCTATGTGAACCAGGCCACCGCAAACGCCCTGTGGATCAACGACACCGACGACGACAACTACCTCCAGGTGAGGATACTCGCCGATGTCGGGGGATGTCCGGGAGCGCGCGTCCTAAGGGACGATATCGGCGCAACAGCAGACTTCGGCGGACCGCTGGACGAGGTCAACGGCGGACAGGGTCACGGCGGACAGGGGTGGCACATCCTGCACTTTGGGCTCCCAGCTGGACCGGACGCCGCTAGCATTCTGTCCATCGACTTCAAGTTTGGAAGTGAACCCCAAGCGTTGCTGCCCATCACTCCGAGCGCGCTCGGTCCTCGGCAATACCTCGAGGTCATCCACGACGACCCCGATGCCGACGGGGTCTTGACGGCCGATGAAGTCGCAGATGGGAACGGACTTCCAGGCGGCGCGAACTCCGATCCGGACGGTGACGGGGTCGACAGCGCCTATGACGACGACTCGGATGGAGACGGCTTCCTCGACTCCGCAGAAGCGGGCGATGCCGACCGCTGTACCTCCGCCACGGACACCGATGGAGACGGGGCGCCGGACTACCTCGACACCGACAGCGACGACGATGGCCTCACCGACGACGACGAGTTCAACATCCACGGAACCGATCCCTACGACGCCGATGTCGACGCCGACGGGCTCAACGACGGGGACGAGATCGCGGCGGGCACCGACCCATCAAATCCGGACTCCGACGCCGACGGGCTCAACGACGGGGACGAGATCGCGGCGGGCACCGATCCCCTCGACCCGGACACCGATGGCGACGGCATGGGCGACCTGACCGACTGCGACCCGCTCGATCCCTTGGTCACCGGGCTCACGTGGTATCGCGATCAGGACGGCGATGGGCAGGGAGATATCGACGACGCCCTCGCACAGTGCCCACAGCCTCCGGGCTACGTGTCGAACAGCACCGACTGCGATGACGCGGACCCAACGGCCTTCGAAGGCGCCCTCGAAGTAGAGGCCGACGGGACCGACTCCGACTGTGATGGGCTGGAGATCTGCTACGTCGACATCGACCTCGACACCTATGGAGACCTCCTCGGAACAACAGTTTTTTCCGCCGATCTCACTTGTCTGACCTCTGGGCTGTCCACCTCGGAGGACGACTGCGACGACGGCGATCCGACCATCAACCCCGGCGCTGTCGAGCTTGTCGCTGACGGCGTAGATCAGGACTGCGACACCGACGAGTTGTGCTACTCCGACCAAGATGGAGACGGCTTCGCGGGCGCGGTTCTGATCGTGTCGGACGACCTCGATTGCACCGATCCCAACGAGTCGGACGCCAACGAGGACTGCGATGACGTCGACCCGCTCGTCTTCCCCGGCGCCACCGAGATTGCCGCCGACGGCGTCGACCAGAACTGTGACAACCTCGAGCTCTGCCACGATGACGGAGATGGCGATGGCTACGGCAACGCCCTCGGCCTCCTGACGCCGTCGCCGGACTTCACCTGCATGTCTGGATCGGTCTCCCCCAACCAGGGCGACTGCAACGACGCCAATCCGTTCATCAACCCCCTGGCCACAGAAGTCCCCGCCGATCTCATCGATCAGAACTGCGATGGCGACGAGATCTGCTACCTCGACGGCGACAGCGACGGCTTTGGCACGGCGCTGACGGTGGACTCCATCGGCGACATCAGCTGCGCCGAGTCCGGCGAATCCACGCTCACCACCGACTGCGACGACAGCGACGGATCGATCTACCCCGGTGCAGTGGAAGGCATCGCCGACGGCGTGGACTCGGACTGCGACACCCAGGAGCTCTGCTACGAGGACCTGGACCTGGACGGCGCTGGCGGCTTGGGCACCGTGGTGTCTGCCGACCTCTCCTGCACCGGGATCGGCGAGGCTCCGCTAAGCGACGACTGCAACGAGTTCGATCCGACCATCAACCCCTACGCCGTCGAGCTGCCGGCCGACAATGTGGATCAGGACTGCGATGGCGAAGAGCTCTGCCATCAAGATGTTGACGGTGATACCTACGGAAACCCAAACATCATCCTGTCTCCGAACCCGTTCTGTGGAGATCCCGGGGAGTCCTTCAACACCCTGGATTGCGACGACAGCGACCCATTTGCCTACCCTGGTAGCCCCGAGGTCACTGACGACGGCGTGGACCAGGACTGCAACGGCTTCGACCGCGTCACCTGCTACGACGACGCCGACGACGACGACGCCGGCAACCCCACTCCAGTCCTCCAGGACGACGGGAGCTGCGACAAGCCATTCATCGCCGACAACCCCGATGACTGCGACGACAGTGACCCCACCATCTTCCCGGGCGCGCCCGAGGTGCCCAACGACAACATCGACCAGGACTGTGACAACAACGATCTGGTGGGCTGCTTCGAGGATCTGGACCTCGACGGCTTCGGCAGCGCGGTGGTCATCGGCGCACCCGACGGCGACTGCGACGATCCCGGCGAGTCAGTGGTGCAGTCCGACTGCGACGACGGCGACGACACCATCTACCCGGGCGCTCCCGAGATCTGTGGGGACGGGATCGACCAGGACTGCGACACCTATGGCGGGCCCGACGGAGACGACGACTTCGACGGCCTCACCTGGCTCGACGAGCAAGTGCTCGGCACGAGCGATTGCGACTCCGACTCCGACGGAGACGGCGTGGACGACAACGTCGAGGTGTTCCTCACCATGGATCCCGCCAACACCGACAGCGATGGCGACGGCGCTATGGATGGGCTCGAAGTAGGCATTGATCCCGCCAATCCCATGGACACGGACGGGGACGGGATCATCGACGCCCTCGACACGGACGACGACGGTGACGGCCTGCTGACGACCTATGAGGACTATGACGGTAGCGGTGATCCAAACAACGACGACACCGACGGAGACGGGATCCCCGACTACATCGACACCGACGACGACGGCGACATGCTGCTCACCACCGACGAGGACCTGGACGGGGACGGCGACCCGACCAACGACGACTTCGACGGAGACGGGATCGTCGACTACCTCGATCTGGACGACGAAAACGACGGTGTTCCGACCCTCGACGAGGTGCTGGCCGGCGCCGATCCCTACGGCATCGACAGCGACTTCGACACGATTCCCGACGTGCTCGAGTGGAATGGCGACCCGTACAACCCCATGGACACCGACGGAGACGGCATCCCGGACATGATGGACCAAGATGACGACGGAGACGGGATCCCCACCTTCGACGAGGGAACCCAGGATCTGGACTGCGACCTCGACCTGTACCCGGCGGGCGACGGGATCCCGAACTATCTGGATGACGACAGCGACGGGGACGGGCTCACGGACCTCTACGAGGGCGTTGGCGACAGCGACGGAGACGGGATCCCGAACTACGTCGACTGCGACAACTCCGGCTGCGCTGGCGACTCCGATTCCGACGGGATCGGCAACTGCGACGAGGATGATCTCGGGACCGATCCCCAGAACGCCGACACCGACGGAGATGGGGTCCCGGACGGCATCGAGGTCGGCGACCCTGCCAACCCCAACGACACCGATGGCGACGGGATCATCGACGCTCTCGACGACGACGACGACGGAGATGGGCTGCTGACCGCCGACGAGCTCGCCAATGGTGACACCGATGGCGACGGCGACGAAGACTACATCGACGACGACGACGACGGCGACGGGGTGCCCACCGCTGACGAGGACCGCAACGGCAACGGCGACTGGACGGACGACGACCTGGACGAGGATGGGCTACCCGACTGGCTCGACGGCAACGAGACAGACGGACCAGCGGGCGACGCCGACGGTGATGGCCTGACAAACGGCGAGGAGGCGGCCTACGGCACCGACCCATTGCTCCGCGACACCGACGGTGACGGCCTGCTCGACGGCGAGGAGCTCGACGATTCGGATGGCGATGGACTGCTCGACGCGCTCGACGACGACGACGACGACGACGGGATCCCAACCGCGGAAGAGGGCTTCGCCGACAGCGATGGAGATGGGATCCCGAACTACCTCGACGACGACAGCGACGACGATGGTTTCTCGGACGCCGAAGAAGGTCTCGACGACGACGACTGCGACACGATCGCAAACTATGTCGACGCTGACGATCAGGACGGCCCGTGCGCGGCGGACAGCGGACTTAGCGGCGGCACGATCAAATATGAGGGCTGCAGTTGCGAGACGACTTCGGGCGCGAACTGGCTCAGTCTGCTAATTCTCGGTGCAATTGGGTTCAAGCGGCGCCGCGACGCCGCCGAACGTGGCATGCTGCCATACTCGAAGTGGAAAACGCCTTGATCTTCTGGATACTCTCAGTCCTGATCTTCCTCTTCGGCCTTCTCCTGATGGCCGCGGCGCTCTTGGGTGCCAACCGATCGCCCTTCCCAAAACTCAAGCACCCAGGCCTGTTCTGGTGGCCGGCCCTCGGGTCCTTCGTGGTCGCGGTGCTCGTCGCCTTGTTCCCGCTGGTGCTCGCCTATGGTGCCTGTGAGCGCGCTTGCGACGTGATCGAGGGCGGCGAGGCGACCGAGGAATACAACAAACGCGTCGCCAAAGACTTCGATAACTGCGTAAAGAGCCAGCAAGGCGAGGCCAAGAAACGCACGGCCGATGCCGGCGGCACGGCCGCGGAGATCAAGGCCGCAGGCGAAGCGGCACTGCCAGACGCTCAATATACGTGCCGGAACATGGTAGTTTCCAACTGCATATCGGCCTGTTACATGCCCGCCCCCAAGTCCGACTAGACCGTTCTTATGTCGCTGGCAGCGCTCATTCCCGACGGCGGATTCGAGTCTGACGATGAGGCCCTCGACGCCTTTCTCGGCTGGGTCGACGGCACTGGATTGTCTCTGTACGACGCCCAAGAAGAGGCGATCCTGGAGCTGTTTGCAGGTGCCCACGTCATCCTGAAGACTCCAACGGGATCTGGCAAGTCACTCGTGGCGATCGCCCTACACTTTCGCGAGCTCGCCGCGGGCCGACGCAGCGTCTACACCGCGCCCATCAAGGCGTTGGTCAGCGAGAAGTTCCTCGCCTTGTGCGATCTGTTCGGGCCCGACAATGTGGGCATGATGACCGGCGACGGAACGGTGAACCGCGATGCGCGGATTGTGTGCTGTACGGCCGAGATCCTCGCAAAGATGGCGCTGCGACATGGCGCCGAGACGCCGTTCCAAGCCGTGGTCATGGACGAGTTCCACTACTACGGCGATCGAGACCGAGGCATGGCGTGGCAGGTCCCACTCCTGACGATGAGCGGCGCCCAGTTCCTGTTGATGTCGGCGACCCTTGGCGACACAAAGAGGATCGAGGCCGATCTCGAGATGAGAACCGGCGTCGAAGCGGCGGTTGTCGAGAGCCAGACCCGTCCGGTACCCCTCGACTTCCAGTACAGCCGGACGCCGATGACGAGCAAGCTGCACGACCTCGTCTCCGGCGAATTTGCACCGGTCTACGCCGTTCATTTCACACAGCGAGCCGCAGCCGAACTCGCCCAGGCACTGCTGAGTACCGACCTGTGCAGCAAGGAGGAAAAGGCCGAGCTGAAGTCGGTTGTGAAGGGCTTCCGCTTCGACAGTCCCTACGGCAAGGCGCTGCAGCGGCTGGTGCTGCACGGCGTGGGAATCCACCATGCTGGCATGCTCCCCAAGTACCGGATGCTTGTCGAGAAGCTGGCGCAGCAGGGTCTCTTCAAGGTGATCTGTGGCACCGACACCCTGGGGGTCGGCATCAACGTGCCCATCCGCACCGTGTTCTTCACGCAGCTCTGCAAGTTCGACGGCGAGAAGGTCCGAATCGTCTCCATTCGCCACTTCAAGCAGATCTCTGGACGCGCTGGAAGGAAGGGATTCGACGATCGCGGCTCGGTGGTCGCCCAGGCGCCAGCGTGGATTATCGACAACGAGCGCATCGCGGCGGCGGTAGCGGCGGGCACAAAGAAGAGGAAGACCGTCCGCAAGAAGCCGCCCACTCGAGGTTACCAACACTGGGACGAGGAGACCTTCGAGCGCCTGATAGCCCGCCCTCCCGAGGAGCTGAAGAGCAGGTTCAGAGTCGATCACTCCCTGGTGTTGGCGCTGCTGCAAAAGGCGGACGAGACCCTCGGAGACGGCATGGGCGAGCTCGACGACCTCATCGACCGCTCTCACTCGGGTCAGCGGGCCAAAGCTCGGTTCCGCGGCGAAGCGGAGGCCCGCCTCGAGGAGCTGATCGGAGCTGGCGTGGTGGTGGACAACGGGCCCGACTCCCTGCCCGCCCACTCGGTGGCCACCGACCTGCAAGACGACTTCAGCGTCCACCACTCCCTGTCGTTGTTCTTGCTGCACGGCTTGGCGATGCTGGACGACACGTCACCGAACCACGCCTCGAACATCATCACCTTGGTCGAGTCGATCCTCGAGAACCCGGGAGCGGTCCTCTCGGGACTGGTCCAACGAGAGCGCGGTGAGCGCATCGCCCAGCTCAAGGCCGATGGCGTGCCCTACGAAGAGCGCATGGAGCTCCTCGACGAGGTGAGCTGGCCCAAGCCCGGCGCCGATTGGATCTACCGGACCTTCAACACCTGGACCGAGACCCGACCCTGGCTCCAGTCCGAGCACATCCGCCCAAAAGCCGTCGTTCGGGAGATGGTCGAGTCCCAGGCTTCCTTCGCCAACTACGTCAAGGATCTGCGCATCGAGCGCTCCGAGGGGGTGCTGCTCCGCTACATCAGCCAGGTCTACAAGACCCTGATCCAGAACGTGCCCGAGGCCATGCACACCGAGCAGCTCGACGACGCCCTGGACTATCTGCGCGCCCTGATGGCGAGGACCGATGACAGCCTGCTCCGCTCCTGGGAGGCAATGTTCGCCAGCGATGGCCAGACCGCCCCGGAGAACATCGACATCTCCGCAGATGAAAAGTCCTTCCGCCGCCGGATCCGGGCCGAGCTGCACGCCGTCTTGCGGGCACTGGCCATCGGGGACCACAACGAAGCAGCGGCGTCGATAAGGCAGCCAGAGGGCGAAGAATTCACCGCCTCCGACTTCGAGAAGCAGCTCGCCCCATACCTGGACGAGTTCGGGCCATTGGTCTTCGACGGCCGGGTGAAGCTAGGCTGGATGACGGTGATCGAGCGTCTGGAGCCCCACCGGTGGCGGGTGTCTCAGCTCCTCGACGACGACGAGGAAAACGGTTGGTCCATCGACGGAATCGTCGATCTAAGGGCGAATACGAACCCCTCTGGGCCGCTGGTAAGCGTCGAGGCGATCGGCGAGTAGACTCAGGACCGCCGGCGCACCACGACGATTCCGAGTAGCCAGAGCATTCCGAAGGGCGCCGATCCGCTCGTGTTGCAGTCGCAACCCCCCTTCCGCGGTCCGGCTGTGTCGCTCATGTCGTCGCAGCCCTCGTCGACGATGCCGTCACAGTTGTTGTCGATGTTGTCGCACATCTCCTCGAGGGAAGGGTGTACCCAGCCGTTGTTGTCGTCGCAGTCCCCGTCCAGAACGGAGAAGCCGTCGCCATCGTCATCCTGGCCTCCATCCTCGTCTAGATCTCCGTCGCAGTCGTCGTCGACGCCGTTGGAGAGATCGGGCTCGCTGGGATTGATGTCGGCGTCGCTGTCGTCGCAGTCGCCCTCGTTCTCGGAGAAGCCGTCGCCGTCGTCATCGACGCAATCGGTGTCCTCGTCGATCTCGCCATCACAGTCGTCATCTACGCCGTCGCAGTCCTCGGGGATCACTGGGCTGATGGTCGGATCGTCGTCGTTGCAGTCGCCATCCAGCTCAGAGAAACCGTCGCCGTCGTCGTCACTGCACTCGGTGTCCTCGTCGATCTCGCCGTCACAGTCGTTGTCGAGGCCATCGCAGACCTCTGCTGCTCCCGGGAACGTGTTGGGATTGTTGTCGTCGCAGTCCCCGCCTCCCGGCGCGTAGCCATCGCCGTCCGCATCGGAGTCGCCGGGTTCGACCTGGCCATCGCAGTCATTGTCGATGCCGTCGCCGACGGGATCCACTGCTCCGGGGTGCACATTGGCGTCGCCGTCATTGCAGTCGCCGTCGTTTTCGGAGTAGCCGTCGCCGTCGTCGTCGGAACAGGGCGTGTCCTCGTCGATGTCGCCGTCGCAGTTGTTGTCGATGCCGTCGCAGACCTCCAAGGCGCCGGGGAACACGTCGGCATCACCGTCGTCGCAGTCTCCGCCCGCTTCGGTGAAGCCGTCGCCGTCGGTGTCGTCGTTTTCGGTGCCGTCGTCGACGACGCCATCGCAGTCGCTGTCAACGCCGTTGGGGATTTCAATGGCGTAGGGATTGATGGTGGCGTCGAAGTCGTTGCAGTCGCCCCCGCAGGTGGTCACCCCGTCGCCGTCGTCGTCGTTTTCGTTCCACCAGGCATCGCCGTCGTCGCAGTCGTCGCAGGACCAGGTCCCGTCGCCGTCCAAGTCGTCCTCGTTGGCTTCGAGGGGACACGGGTCGCAGCCCTCGGGAACGCCGTCGAGATCGGTGTCGACGCGATCGTCCGCTCCGGGACAGACATCACAGCCGTCGGCAATCGTGTCGGCGTCGGTATCGGTGAGGTCGTCGGATCCAGGACAGGAGTCGCAGGCATCTGGAACCGTGTCTGCGTCGGCGTCCGCGGAGTCGTCCGATCCAGGACAGGCATCGCAGGCGTCCGCGACCCCATCGCCATCGGCGTCGGCGTCGTCGTCTCCGGCTGGGCAAACATCACAGGCGTCAGGAGCCCCATCCGCATCGGCGTCGTCGCGGTCGTCGGAGCCCGGACAGGCGTCACAGCCGTCGGGAACGGTGTCGGCATCCGTGTCGATACTGTCGTTCGATCCTGCACAGATGTCACAGTCGTCGGGCACGGTGTCGGCGTCGGCATCCAGCGTGTCGTCGCCACCTGGACAGATGTCACAGTCGTCGGGCACTCCGTCGCTGTCCACATCGGTCAGCGCCGTGCACGGGTCGCAGGCGTCCGGGATCCCGTCCTGATCGATGTCGACGATGTCGGGGTAGCCCGGGCACAGGTCGCAGCCGTCGGGAACGCCATCGAAGTCGCCATCGAGGGTGTCGTCATAGCCCGCACAGGCGTCGCAGCCATCGGCCGTGCCGTCGTTGTCCGAGTCCACAGCGTCGTCTGAGCCAGCACATTCGTCGCAGCCATCCGGGACACTGTCCCCGTCGGTGTCGGCGGTGTCGTCGGAGCCAGCGCAGATGTCACAGCCGTTGGGCACTCCGTCAAAGTCACTGTCGAAGTTATCATTTTCACCAGGACAGGCATCGCACCCGTCCGCCGCTCCGTCGCCGTCCCCATCGGCGAAGTCGTCGTAGCCCGGACAGGCGTCGCACCCGTCAGCCACCGTGTCGCCATCGTCATCGGCCGAGTCGTCATGGCCCGGGCAGTCATCGCACCCGTCTGGAGCGCCGTCGTTGTCGGCGTCGCTGAGGTCGTCGGATCCCGGACAAGCATCGCACCCGTTGGCGACTCCATCGAAGTCCGAGTCGAGGGAGTCGTCGAAACCCGGACAGGCGTCGCAGCCGTCGGGAGCACCGTCGTTGTCGGCATCGTCGCGGTCATCGAAGCTCGGGCAGAGGTCGCACCCGTCGGGTGCCTCGTCCCCGTCCGCATCGGCGTTGTCATCGAAGTTCGGGCACTGATCACAGTCGTCGACCACCCCGTCGCCGTCCGAGTCGAGGGGAGAAGTACACTCGTCGCAGGCGTCTGGGATGCCGTCGCCGTCAACATCCGCTCGATCGTCTCCGCCAGGACAGACGTCGCAGGCGTCGGGCACGGTGTCGTTGTCAGCATCGATGCTGTCGTCGAAGTTTGCACAGGCATCGCAGCCGTCCGCCACCCCGTCGCCATCGGTGTCGATGCTGTCATCGAAGTTTGCACAGGTATCGCAGACGTTCCCGAATCCATCGCCGTCAGCATCGGCCTGGAAGGGATTGGAGGCAGCCACACAGTTGTCACAGGCGTTGCCAAAGCCGTCGCCGTCGTCGTCCTCCTGCCCGGGATTGGCGTCCAGAGGGCAATTATCGCAGCCATCCGGGTCGCCGTCCGCGTCGGCATCCAGCAGATCGTCGGAGCCCGGACAGGCATCGCAGCCGTTTGGAACCCCATCAGAATCGGTGTCGAAGCCGTCGTCCGAGCCCGGACAGAGGTCACAGGCGTCCCCCGAGTCGTCGCCGTCGGTATCGGTCTGCGCGGCATTGGCGTCGGCGGGGCAGTTGTCACAGAGGTCCCCGACGCCGTCGCCGTCCCCGTCGGTCTGGGCCGGGTTCGACTGCACTCCGCAATTGTCGCAGTCGTCGCCCACGTCGTCCCCATCGCCGTCGATCTGGGCGGGGTTGGCGAGGCTGACGCAGTTGTCGCAGCCATCTGCCGTGCCATCCCCGTCGCCGTCGATTCTGTCGTCATAGGTGGGACACTGATCGCAGCCGTCGGGAACCGTGTCCCCATCGGCGTCGAGTCGATCGTCGGCCCCGGGACATAGATCACAGCCATCGGGAGTCGTGTCGCCGTCGGTGTCTACGATGTCCGATCCATCCGGGCAGACGTCGCACCCGTCCGGAACCGTGTCCCCATCGGCATCGAGAGCGTCGTCCGATCCGGGACAGACATCGCAGCCATCCGGTACGTCGTCGTTGTCGTCGTCCTGGAGATCGTCCTCCCACGGGCACAGATCGCAGCCATTCGGAACACTGTCGTTGTCAGTGTCGAGGTTGTCAGGAAATCCGTCACAGATGTCGCAACCATCGGCAACGCCGTCGGCATCGTCGTCCAAGTTGTCGGGATACCCCTCACAGGTGTCGCAGCCGTCGGGCGCACCGTCGCCGTCGGTGTCGGTGTTGTCGTCGTAATTCGGACACAGATCACAGCCATCGGGGGCGCCGTCGAGGTCGGCATCGAGGCGATCGTCTGCCGCGGGACAGATGTCGCAGTAGTCGTTGTAGGTGTCGCCGTCCGAATCGGGACAGTCGGTGTCGAAGCAGTCGTTCTGCCCATCTCCATCGTCGTCGATGCCGTTGGCGCAGATCTCCGCCGTGGCGCAGGCCGGACTGGTGGGATCGACCGCGAGGGTGTAGTTCCCGAGTACCCCCGGATTATTGGCGTTGCACCAGGTTCCAGGGCCGAGGGCATAGGCGTCCTGAGTGAAACCCATGCCCTCGATGATGACGTAGTGGGTCTCTCCGGGAGCCGAACAGGTGAACGTGACGTCCTCGGCGGCGCTCCCGGCTCGATTGGATCCGGCTTCGCAGGAGGCCTCGGTGCAAATCGACGGGAGAACGTACAGATCGAGCCCGCAGTCTAGACCGGTGAGGTCCACGGTCACGTCGCCGGCGGCTGGGCAGTTGAAGAGGTATTTGTGCTCGGGACCTTCCTGAGGCTCGGCGTCGGCGGTCTGGGGATTGCAGGTGAGCGGATAGCTCCACGGTCCGTTGGCGACACTGCTCAGGCAGCCGAATCCCGGGAACTCGAAGGTGTCATAGGTCTCGCCCAGATCGCTCTGCATGTAGTTGAACGCTGGGAAACCGGCGCGAGGAGGGTCTCCGGAGTCCCAGCCGTCGGGGCAGTTCGCGCCGTTGGGCGCCACTCCGGTCCAGATGTTCTTGTCGAGGATCGAGTCGATGACCGAAGAGCAGCCCAGCTGACCGTCGACGCCGCCATTGCACCCGCACTCCGGGCTGCCCACACAGTCGGAATCTGCGCAGTCGGTCGCCCCGTCTCCATCCTCGTCCGCGCCGCCGCCACAGACCTCGCCTCCGCATCCCGGCGTGCCACCGATCACCTCGAGGGTGTAGTTGCCGCGGGTGTTCGCGGGCGCCTCTTCGGGCAGGCATGAGTTGAGCGGAAACAGGGGATCTATCTGGGCAAAAGTCGTGTATCCGACCCCCTCCACCACGATGTGTACGGTCTGGCCGGCGGTGCAGTTGAAGCCGACCACGTCCGTGGCCGGGTAGTTCGAGGTCCCCCCGTCGAGGCAGCCACTGTTTGGGTTGCAGGTGTCGTTGAGTACATAGATGTCGAGGTCACAGTCGGCGGGCGTCAGCTGAACCTCGGTGAACCCGTCCGCCACGCACACAAAATCCCAGACATCGTCAGGTCCATCCTGCTGAGACCCGGAGAGCGGTGCACCGCAGCTGTAGGCTTCGCCGCCTAGACAGACGCTACCGATGCATCCGCCGAGGATCTCGGAGTAATCACACTGTTCGCCCAGATCGCTTCCCGAGTTGTTCACCGGGGTCGTGTCGTAGCCATTTGGACAGTTTCCGACGACGGGCTGCGGTCCGGCCCAGGCGTTGTTCACCACCTGGTCGACGATGGGAACCCCGCAGGTCGCCACCCCCTTCGATCCGCCCGGACACTGCGCGGAGGCCGGCGTTCCCCAAACCGTGCCGAGTACTACCAGGAGCGCAACCACCAGTACACGCATGTACAACCTTCCCCAACCAACACCATACCGAAGGATCGCGTCGAGTGAATCCCGATGAATGAAATGGGCCGCCCGCGCGTACCTTTGTATGTGGGGGTCAGCATGGATTGGAACGACAAGAAGACGCATCTTCAGCTTGGGGCATGGTTCAACGCGCTCTACGGCCTCTTCAACCTCACCGGTGCGCTCTTCTTCTTCGCCATCTTTGGCGGCTTTGGGGCGCTCTTTGGCAGCATTGGCATCGCGACATTGGCGGTGCCTGCTGCCCTTGTCGGCCTCTTGTTCTTTGCGCTCGGCCTCCTGATATCGGTCCTGATCGCCCTGCCCTTCTTGGTCAACATCGCCGCGGCAGTGGGCTTGGCTTGGTATCCCGACGAGGTCTGGACCTCTGTGGTCAGCATCATCGCCGCCCTGCTCGCCTTGCCGGTCTTTCCCTTCGGCACGCTCCTCGGCATTCACACCTTCGTAGTTGTGCTGTGGGAGCCGCTCATGAGCGCCAGCGGCCCGAGCAAGCAGTCAGCAACCGCCTACGCACCGGCCTATTGAGTCGCCACGTCGAGTAGGATGGGCCTCATGAACAGTCCGTCCCTTGCCCTGCTGATCCTCATTGTCTCGGCGGTTGCCGCCCCCGCGGACAAGATCGAGACCCCGACGCCCGAGCCCTGCATCCCCTTCGACCCCGAGCCCGAAGAGGGAGAGATGATCGCGCCATCGGGACTTGGCTACGCCGAAGTGAAGTCAGCTCTGAACGGCGTCATCCAACACGCGCTCTACTGCACGCGCCCCGAGGGTCTCGACGCTGCCCACCTCACCTTCGACCTGGTGGTCGGCTGCGACGGCGTCGTCTCCAGCATCGAGACCGTGGACGACGGCGCCGCACCCGAGGCCTACGTCAGCTGTGTCTCGGATGTCATCGCCAAAGCGGACTTTCCAGCGCACGACTTCGAGGATGGATTTCCAGTGACGTATCCGGTGAACGTCAACTGGTAGGAAGCTAGGGGAAGACGAAGGGGTACTGGACGATGGCGATCTTGCCCCCTTGTAACGGGGGAAAAGACGCCTTGGCGACCGTGTCGTTGATGCAGTCCTCGGCGGCCTCGTTTCGCAGACTGGTGGACTTGGTTGCGGCCTCGGAGACGGTGCCGTCCTTGGCGATGTTGAACTTGACAAGCACCTTTCCGGCCAGCTTGGGACTCTTCGCTCGCTCGGTCTCGTAGCAGGTCTTGATGGCGTCGAGGTGCGCGTCGATGCCGACGACCACCGCCTCGTTTTCGATGCCTCCAACAACCACGGGTTTGGGAAGGATCGGCTCACCTCCGATGGATCCAGCCGGGGGCGCCTCTGCCGGAGCGGGGGCCTCTACAGCGACCGGGGTCGGCGGCGTGGGGGTCGACGAAGGGGTCGACGTGCAGGCCACAAGGGCGTTGAAGAGGAAGACCATGACGAGAGCTTGCCACAGATCCGAGCTCTACAGTTGCCGGTCAGAGGATAGAGTGCGGCTCATGCGATGTTTGTTCTTTCTAGCGCTATGCCTGACCACCCTGGGCTGCAAGGGTGACAAAGACGATCCGAAGTCCGACGAGGTGATCACCGATCTGCCGAACGAGCCGGGGGGCAACCCACTGGTTCCAGATGTGGCGATGTACCCGTTTCCATCCGACTTCTACACGGTGGACGACCCCGACTCCCACACGGGACGGGTCCTGAGCGTGCCCGCCGAGGCGCTGCCGGGAGATCTGGTTCCCGAGACCTTCGAGGGCATCGACGGCTGGCCCCGAGCCCCGGTAATGCTGGCCTGGTTCGACGGAGGGGTCGATCCCGCATCCCTGCCCGATCCCCGCGACGAAGCGGCGTCGATCGCTGACGACTCCCCGGCCTTCCTCGTGCGCGAGGACACCTGGGAGCGCATCCCGGTCCTGGTCGAGCTCGACGCCAACGCGACCACGGTGCGCACGCAGGCGCTGATCCTGCGCGCCCACCAGGCCCTCGAGCCGAACACCGGCTACGTCGTCATCATTCGCGACAAGCTCGAGTCGATGGATGGAGGTCCGCTGCAAGCCACCGAGGCCTTCCGTGCGCTCCGGGACGGGATCGACACCGACAGCGACGAGGTCGAAGCCCAGCGAGAGGACTTCGCGGTTGTGAACAAGGCTATCGCCGAGCAGGGCCTGTCGCCGGACGAGGTGGTGCTCGCCTGGTCCTTCCACACCCGCTCACGAGAGCAAGTCGTCACACCGCTCCTGTCGATGACCGACCAGATGATGGCCGCGACCCTCGGTAACTACCAGGTCGATTCCGACGAGTTCGTCGACGAGAGCCGCCTGATTCGCGGCACGATCGAGGCGCCAAACTTCATCGGCCCCGACGGCACCATCGTCGTCGACGAAAACGACGAGGCTGTCCAACAGGGTGTGCGGGATGTGCCGTTCCTGGTCACGGTGCCCCAGACCGTCGACGAGACACGGCCCACCGTCCTGTACGGCCACGGCTTCTTCAGCCACATGGACGAGCCGACCTGGAGCTCGCTGCAAGGGCTCATCCAGCCGAGCCGGGTGACGATGGTGTCCACGAACTTCATCGGTTTCAACGAGGACGATCAATTCGAGGCCTTCAGCATCCTCACCGATCTGAACCGCACCGACGAGATCACCGCCATGCAGATGCAGTCCGAGGCGCACTTCGTGGTGCTCGCCCGCATGGTCAAGGAACAGATGGCTGGAGTGCTCACCGAGAACCGCGGCAATGGCGATTTTCCGGTGATGGACGCCGACCAGGTGCTCTACATGGGCATCAGCAACGGCGGAACCCAGGGCCTCACCATCATGAGCGTGGCGCCGAACATCGATCGCGGCATCCTCGTCGTGCCGGGAGGGGGTCTCATCCACTTCCTGCAGCGGGCCTCACAGTGGCTCACGATGGGACCGATGCTCGCAGTGAAGTTTGCCGACGACCTCGACTTCCAGCTGGGCTCGGCAATGATGCAGACCCACCTCGACCCATTCGACAGCATCAACTTCGTCGATCACCTGGTGTCCCCGCGCTTCGACGGCCGGGATCCGGTCAAGATCGTCATCCACGAGGCTGTAGAGGACGCTCAAGTCAACAATATGGTGACACACTGGATCGCCAGAACTGCGGATGTCCCGGCCTTCTCGCCCAACACGCTCGAGCCGTTCGGGATCGATACCCTCCCGACCGAGGAGTACATGGGACAGGCTGCGATGTACATCTACGACGAGGGCTACGCTCCCCTGCCGGTGACCAACACCCCGCCCACCGAGAACGGCGCACATGGCTCGGTTCGCGAGCTCGACGTCTACAAGGAGCACCTCACCGCCTTCATCGAGACCGGGCGGATCATCTACAGCTGCGAGGGTGCCTGCGATCCCGACTGAGTTCAGCCTGAGCTAGCCGAACTGCTTCCTGATCTCGGCCCACTGGTCGCCGAGCATCTGCGCCGCCATCGGATAGAGCATGCCCTCCTCCTTGGCGTTGTGCTGCTGGATCAGCATCATCAGCGTGTCGCCGATATCTAGCAGCCGGTTGCCATCGCCTGCTTTGACCTGGTCGGCCATCTCGTCGAGGACGGCGCGCATGCGGTCGTGTTCGAAGCGCATCACGAAAGTCGGGCCGCCAGAGGTCATGCCAGATGCAGCCTCGAATGCTGGAAAGAGGACCTTCTCCTCTCGATCGAGGTGCCGGAGCATCGCGTCGGAGAAAGCGCCAAACGCCGAGGCGTAGTCGCCGCCGCCGTCTGCTGCCTGCTCGACCTTGGCCCACAGCTCGTCGCACGAGCGATGATCGCCCGCCATGAACGCCACGAGTCCAGCATCCGCCGCCGCCTTTCCACCGCCGCCACCAAAAAGTCTTTCCAGCATGCCGATCTCCTATGTTATCAAGTGATAACATACGGAGAGAATGATGTCACCAAGAATGAGTGGCGACGACCGGCGGGCGCAGATCGTGCTTGCTACGCTCGAACTGCTCGCAGACCGGCCAGTGCACGCGATCTCCACCAGGGCCATCGCCGAGCGAGTCGGCGTCTCCCAGCCGGCCCTGTTCCGACACTTCGGATCCCGCGACGAGATCCTCATCGCGGCGATCCACGAGAGCCGCGAGCTCCTCGCCTCCCGGGCGGCGAAGCTGATGAACAACGGCCCGGCAGACGAGCTCGTGTGGGCGCTGATGAACGGCATCCTCGACCACGCCGAAGCGAATCCGTGGCTTCCGCGGCTGTTTCTGCACACGCTCTCCGACATCTCCGATCCTCTGCGCGCCGCCCTGAACCAGCTGCCGTCCATGAACCGAGCGCTGGTGGCAGACCTGGTCCGACAGGGTCAGCGAGAGGGCGCGTTCTCCCCCAAGGCCTCTCCCGAGAAGGCCGCCGCGATCTTCGTTGGCCTGCTCCAGGGGCTGCTGCTCCAGGCCCTCAACAGTCCAGAAGTCCCGCCGCTCCGCGAGCTGTGGCCGCCGATCGTGGAGGCCTGGTTGGCCATGGTCGCCGGTGGAGAGCCGGCCTCCGATACGCCGGATGTGCAGATCCCCGAGGGGCCACCGCTAGCGACGCTCGACGTCCGCCCGATCCTGGCCGGGGGCGCCGATCCACTCCCGCAGATCCTCGCCGCCCTCTCCCAGACTCCGGCGGATGGACTGGTCCTGCTCACAGCGCCCTTCCGACCCGCGCCGCTCCTCGATCTCCTCACCGGCCGAGGTTTCAGCGTCGCCGCATCCCAGGAGACAGGAGGGCTGTGGGATGTGGCCATCGGAGGACCCGCACTCACCAAGTACAGCGATCATCGGCACCGAGAGGCCCCCGAGCCGCTCCAGAAGATCCTGGAGGCCCTGCACCGCCTGCTTCCGGGAGAATCGCTGGCAGCTCGAACACCCAGGCGGGCGGGCCTCCTCCTGGACCGGATCCCGGACGGCTGGGAGTGCGAGCTCCTCGAAGTCTCCGATGGCAGCGGACTCGTTCACATCCGAAGGGATCCATGAATCAGGAAGGCCTCTCACTGGAACAGGCGCCGCCCCTCGTGGTGCCCGCGGCGTTTTTCGTGACGGCTCCCCTGTTCATCGGTGCGCTGGGTCTGCTGCTCTTGGTCCGCGGCTCCGATCTCGTGCAGAGCTCGTGGTCCCCGGCGACAATCGGGCTGGTGCACCTCGTGACACTGGGGGTCCTGCTGCACGTGATGCTCGGCGCTCTGTACCAGATGACGCCGGTCATCGCCGGGTCTCGGGTCCGGGCGGTGCGCCTCTCACACCTGGTGCACGTCTGTCTGGCTCTCGGCGCAGCTGGGTGGGTCGCAGCGCTGGTGCTCCCGGCAACTTCACTGGTACTTCCTTCCATCTCCCTGCTGGGCCTGGCGATCCTGCTCTTTGGGATCCCGGTCGGTCTCGCCTTGGCGATGGCACCGGCCAGAAACGAGACCGTCTGGGGCATGCGGCTGGCGGTCCTGTCGTTGCTGGCGGTTGCGACCCTCGGCGCGTGGATGGGTCTGCTCTATGCCGGTCACCCCTCCCCAATGCCAAGACAGCTCTTCCTGTCCGGCCACATCCTCGCCGGAGTCCTGGGCTGGGTCGGCGGACTGATGATGGCGGTGTCTTGGCAGGTCGTACCGATGTTCTACACCGCCGAGCCGCCGCCAGTCGTCCTCCGCAGGGGCTCTCTGCTGGCCCTCACACTCGCGCTGGGGTTGGGGGTCATCGCCCTCTTCATCGCCTCGTCG
>PJEL010000200.1_pt1 | contig 71220 bp, 98 predicted proteins | sample 1853271 | NCBI WGS metagenome assembly PJEL01 (sample SAMN08108733, study PRJNA415343) | Invertebrate metagenome, whole genome shotgun sequencing project. | host: Globobulimina | place: Sweden: Gullmar Fjord | collected 2015-08
ATGATCAAAATTGCAATCACAGTCCGCAATAGACTTTCCATGACCAAAAAAGTCATAGAATCTTTAAAGAAACATTCTACTATTCCTCATCAACTTTATATTTATGATAATTTGACGAATCATAAATTAGAAAATCATTTTGCTCTATATTATGGTCTTTTAAATGATGGTCATATTACTCAAGTAATATTTAATACTAAACAATCTACATTTAATGCATTTTCTAAAGCTGCATCATTAAATCAATTTGGTAGACTTCATGAAGAAGATCCTAAAAAAGATGAATATAATTTTCTACTATTTATGGATAATGATATAATTGTAACACCAGAATGGGATAAAATTTTAGCTGCTGCATGGAAACAAGTAAATAAAAATAAACAATTGAAAAATATTAAAGTAATAGGTCAAGCACCTGGCGGTATTAAACAAGGAAGAAAATTAGAATCTCAAATAGCTGGATATGATGCAATAGAAGGAATATTTGGAGGGTCAGCTTTTTGGAGTGTTAGACCTAATTTTTATAGAGATGTAGGTTTTTTAGATATAAGCAAATTAGTAGGACTTCAGAAAAAACATGATCAATTTTACTGGAGAAAAATGTCACAGGCTACTAAAGGTGGTAAATATATATTAGGTTTAAAACATAAATTATGTGTTCATTGCGGAGGTATGGCAGGATCAATTTGCAATATATTATCTAAAGGAGTAGATAAGAGAAAATTAGAAACAATAAAATTTCAAGAAAAGGATAAAAATATAGATAATTTATCATTTGATGAATTTTATGATAAAGTTGTAAATGATAAAAAATTAATAAATAATTGGTAAGAGAGTATAACATGAAATTATGTGAATATGGTTGCGGAAGAGAAGCAAAATACCAATTTAAAAACAGGAAATGGTGTTGTGAAAATCACTATACTAAATGTATAAACTCAAAAAAAATATTTAGTATAATAAATAAAGGTAAAACTCCATGGAACAAAGAAAAAATTAATATATACTCAGATGAATTAATAAAAAAGAAGTCAGAATTTATGAAAGGAAATCAAATATGGAAAGGAAGAAAGCACACATTAGAAACTAAACAAAAAATTAGAGAATCAAATAAAGGAAGAAAGCACACATTAGAAACTAAACAAAAAATTAGAGAATCAAATAAAGGAAGAAAGCACACATTAGAAACTAAACAAAAAATCAGTAAAAAAGGGAAAGGTCGCATTCCATGGAATAAAGGTAAATCTAATATTTTTTCTATAAAAACTAGAAAACAAATAGGAGATAGTTCTAAATTAACTATTGAATTAATAAGTAAAAAATATCCAACATTTTTTAAAATAGAAGAAATGAGATATAACCCAAATAAACCCGAAGAAAAAGAAATACAGGTACATTGTAAAAATCATAAGTGTAAAAATAGTAAAGAACACAAAGGTTGGTTTACTCCAGATAAATGGACATTACAAAATAGAATGTATAGTGTTGAAAATGGAAATAATAATTTGAATATGTATTGTTCAGATGAATGCAAAGATGAATGTCCATTATATAATAAAAGAGTAAGTCAATTAATAAAAGAAGATCAAATAAAAGCAGGAGTGATAAAAGAAGAATATTATACCTCAGATGAAAAACAAACATTTAATGAAGAGGTGTTTAAACGAGCGGATGATCTATGTGAATACTGCGGACAAAAAGCAGAACATGTTCATCATTCAAGACCACAAAAAATAGAACCGTTTTTCAGTTTAGACCCAGATTATGGAATATCATGTTGTAAAGAATGTCATTATAAATATGGTCATAAAACCAGCACTGAATGTAGTACAGGAAATTTAGCTTATAAGGTATGTATATGAAAAAAGAAAAAGTTATATTAGCTACTACAATTTCTGAATTTGGATGGGATGTGTTACGTGCTATTCCTCATATCTTATGGAAAAAAAGAGTTAAGTATAAAAATAAACTAAAATTAATAATACAGATAAGACCTGATAGATATGATTTATGTGGTGAAGATGCTTTTGATTTTTATCCATTACAAATAAAAGGTGATTATATAACAAAGAAAGGCGATTGTTTTAAAATTACTGGATTTAATAATATACAATATCTAAAATTAATTGAAAATTTCGAAAATAAATATAAAGATGAATATAATATAATTGAACATATATATCCTAAAATACAAGGAAAATTATATGCAAAGAAAGATCAATTTAATTGGAATGAAATGATCCATGATTTTAAACCAAGATCTAGAAATAAAGAATTAATAGATAATTATATTACAACTAAAAAACCAATAGTTATATTAGCTCCAAGATTTAGAAAAGGTTTTAAAAGAAATTGGCCACATTGGGAAGAATTATATGATTTGATAGAAAAAGATGAAGTATTAAATCAATTTTATTTTATCATATGTGGGAAGAAACCAGAATATAAACCAGATCCAAAAAATAGATTTTTCGATATTAATTCAATAGCATTAGATTCACAAAGTTCTCTTGTAGGATTAACAATAGAAGCAATGAGAAAAAGTAGATTAACAGTAGGCACTCAAAGTGGTTTACCAAATTTAAGCAACCTTTTAAAAACTCATACACTACAGTGGGGTCATCAAGTACATCAGCATGCAAATTCATATAATATAAAAAAAACAAAATGTAAATTTATTAAAGATGTAAGATATAGTATAAATCCTAAACGAATAATAAATGAAATGAGAATAATTTTAACAGGTAAAAAGGAGAAATAGGATAAAATGAATACATGGATAAACGCTTATAAAAATGAAATTAATAATCTTATTTATAAAATGGATGAATATCATTTAAGAGGTTCTTATGGAGGAAATCTTAATTTTCCTGATATTATAAAAATAATTAAAGGATCCTGTAGTGAAATAAACAGACTACAAAAGGAATTGGATGATGTCAAAAAAGAAAATGACAATATAGTAGATGCTGCAATAAGAGGATAAAAAATGAAAATAACATTCAATTTAGTAAATACAGGATTAGGAGATAATGGAGGGTCACAAACTTTAATTAAATCTGCAAATACTCTAGTTGATTTAGGTTGTGATGTAACTATTATAGATTCAGGTAAAAATCAATATACTTGGGATAAATTAAAAGCAAACCATATAATAGTTAAATCTCTTAAAAATATTCCTGATTCTGATATTATTATAGCAACTGGTTATAATAGTGTATCTTCTACTATTCTTTATCCTAAAAGATGTGGTTTAAAATTTCATTGGATCAGAGGTTGGGAGTTATGGCGTATGTCTGAACAACAGATAGTAAATAAAATATTAGAAGCTCCTACAACAAAAATAGTTAATTCTATTGGATTAAATGATAAGCTACAACAATATGATAAGAATCCATATATTATTAGACCTGGACATAATTTTGAAGATTTCAATCCTTTGAATATAAGAGATAATAATAAAATAGTTCTTGGAGGTCTTTATAATTCAGGGTCTAAAAGATCAGCTAAAAGAACTAATTGGATAAATGATGCATATAAATATTTAAAAGTTAAAAATCCAAAAACTGAATTATATATGTTTGGAATAGATGGTGTTCCAAAATATAATAATATAACTAAATTTATTAAAAATCCAGATAAAAAGAAAAAGAATAGAATTTATAATAAAGTTAATATATGGTTAGCTCCATCTGAAAACGAGGGTTTACATATTCCTCCTCAAGAAGCAATGCTAACAGGTTGTTTTATTGTAGGTACTAATGCTCCAATGTCTGGAATGCATGATTATTTAGAAGATGGTGTTACTGGTTTTGTTTCTGATAATAATTATAAATCATTTCTTAAAACTATTGAACGAGCTTCTAACGAATTAAATAATGAATCTATTAGAGAAAATGCAAGAAATAAAATATTATCATTGGGAAGTAGAAATGATAATATGGAAAAAATGATTAAATTATTTACTTCATTTTAATGGTGAATAATAAATGGATAAAATTGACATAACTACTACATCAGTTATAAGACCTGAAATATTAGATGGTACATTTGAATCATTTACAAAATATTTATTTAAACAAAAAAGTAGATATAGACTATTTATAAATATTGATCCACTTGGTGATAAAAATAAAATACCAGATATGATTGATGTTTGTAATAAATATTTTAATGAAGTCCATTATAATATAGCAACCTTCCCATCTTTTCCTAAAGCAGTTTTATGGTTATGGAAACAAACATCAAAAACAAATTCTAAGTTTATAGCACATATTGAAGATGATTGGATTATTTATAGAGATGTTAATATTGATCATATGATTAATATCTTAAATAAATATAAAGACTTAGCATGTTTGAGATTATATAAATTTGATATACCAAAAAGTAATCATCCAAAACTTTTTGGTAAATGGTATCAATATCATAAAGAAGGATTCTATATAGCAAAAGATGGGAGTGATCAATTTGGTTTAAACCCAGTATTAATTAAGAAAGAATTTATTAATGAAGCATTACCATTATTAAGAAAAGATATAAATCCAGAAAAACAAATGAGAGCAGCTCATCCTTGGATGTATGATTTTATTATGAAATGGAAATATGGTATATATGGCGAACCTGGAGATAAAATATTAGTTTGGGGTAAAAGGGGAAAGTATTGGAGAGAACAGATGGGTTATAAAAAAGGAAAAATGGGATTTACCTCATGGGTAAAAAAAGGAGAATAATATAGTTATGAAAGATGAAAATAGTAACAATATAATTCATCATAGTGTTATAAGCGGTAAAGATACTACTATTGGGAATTTTTGTATAATACAAAAAAATGTAATTATAGGTGATAATGTAACTATAGAAAATTATGTTCTTCTTAAAGAAGGTACTATAATTGGAGATAATTGTTATATTGATAGTTATGCTAGATCTTCTGGTGATAATAAAATTGGTAATAATTGTACTATTAGATTTGGAGCAACAATTGCTAGAAAAGTAATATTAGAAGATAATGTCTTTATTTCTCCCAATGTAATGACTATTTATAGCAAACATAATGGAGATAAATCTTCTCAAACATTAATCAAAAAAAGAGCTTTCATTGGAACAGCAGCAGTTATTGGTCCTAATGTAACTATTGAAAAAGGTGTTGTTATTGGAGCACAAACATATGTTTCTGGAAATTGTATGAAAGAAAATGGAATATATACTGGAGTTCCTGCAAAATTCTTAAAAATGAAATAGGTGAATATATGAATATCGAATTAATTACTAATGAATTTGAAGGCACATGTTCTATGAATAATTTAAAACCAAATCATATTACCTTCATTAGAAAATCTGAATATTTGAATAAGTTTAAAAAAATAAATAATATGAAATTAGGTATCATAATTCCACATTCAGTTAAAAATATGAGTACATTATTGAATATGATGTCTAATAATATTAAATTTTTTTATTCAAAAAATGTGGATTATGATTTTACTTTAATACATAATGCATTTTGTGAACTAGGATATGCAACCAACGAAATTATATCAGATAAAACAAAAATACATGGAACTGTAATATATGATGTTCAAGGAATAAAAGTTGCAACTGCTGAGGATGGTAAAAAAATTCAATTTGTTCATACAGGTGGAATTGAAATTGAAGAAAACGTTGAAATAGGTCCTTATTCTATAATTCATATAGCAACTATGGATATGACTATTATTAGAAATGGTGTTAAAATAGGAGCTCATTGTAATATAGGTCATAATAATGATATTGGTGAAAACTCTGTAATAGCTGCTGGAGTACTAACAAGTGGATCAATCAAAATTGGAAAAAATTGCTGGCTAGGAACAGGATGTATTATAAGAAATGGTATTACAATTTGTGATGATGTTTTAATTGGAACTGGTTCTGTAGTTATAAAAGATATTACTAAACCTGGAGTATATGTTGGAAACCCTGCAAAATTTTTAAGACAATTAGATGGAAATAAAGGATGGGATTCATAATGGCTATTATATTAGTTATATCTTGTCATTATGATGATGCTGAAATTGGATGTTGTGAAACAATAAGACAACACATATCAAATGGCGATAAGGTAATATATGCTGTAACTAATTCAGATGAAGATAGAACTGGAAACATAACTATTAGACTTAGTGAACAAGTAAATGCAATGATCGATATTGGATTGGATCCAAAACTATCATTATTAACATTTGATTCAACAGACCCAATGGAGAGTATTATAAATAAATTAGATTATTATAAACCTAATATAGTTTTTACACCATGGATACATGATACACATCAAGACCACAGACGGGCTTCAAGTATAGGACAATCAATTGGAAGAAAAAGACATATAACCACATATTTCTACTCTAGCGGGTCGTCTTTTGAATTCAATCCTAATATATTCAATGCTATTAATTTTGGTCTTAAAGAGCGTGTGCTTAAGTATTTTGATAGTCAAATTAGATGTGATGCACTTAATATAGATATCATTAAAAAAAGAGAATTATATTGGGGTTCATTAATATCAAATCAACAAGATATATTCGCTGAAGCTTTTATGGCAAGGAAGGTGAAATATGCATTATAAAGAAATTTTAGATTTATATGATGAATTTAAGAATGATTTTGAAAGTGAAATTAAAGAAGAATATGAAAAATATATATCTACTATTTCATCTAGGGGAATGGCTGCATCATTAGAATGTTGTATATTTTTAATGACAATGTGTAAAAAAATAAAACCTAAATATATATTAGATTTAGGTAGTGGATTTAGTTCATATTCTCTTAGATATTATATACAATCTAATAAAAGTGATACAATAATTTGGTCAGTTGATAGTAACAATCAATGGTTAGAAAAAAGTAAAGAATTCTGTAAAGATAAAGTTGATACTAGTAATTTTTTTACATGGGATCAAATATCAAATAAAAAACAAATCTTTGATATTATTTTTATAGATATTGATAGAACAATAAAAAGACCAAAATACTTTGAACCAATATTTAATAATTTTACTGGTCCTAATACTGTTATATTAGTTGATGATTATCATAAAGGTCTATTAAGAAAAGTCTTACCTCCATTAATTGAAAAATATAATTTTGAAAAATATGAATTAAGACAAACACAAAATAAAAAGAGATATCAATTAATATTAAAAAATAAGAGGTAAAATAATGAATATACTACTTCTTCATCCAAATAGAATTAAAGTTTATAATTGGGGACACGCTCTATTTAGAAATGAAATTGGAAGACAGCATAATGTTATATATTATGGACCAGGATATCCTAATTATAACAAAGATTTAACTGTCAAAGAAATTATAGAAAGATTTTGTGATAAAGAACCTGATATAATTTTAACACATGGGTGGAGATATTCATTACCTTTTAAAGGTATACATAATATTAATAATATCCCAAAAATTCATATAAATGTTGACTATGTTAGAGAACCTGGAATAACAAAACAAAATAAATTCTTTGCTAAAAATAAATATGATTTAGTATTTGCTATCACTCAAAGAGCATTAGATTTACATATTAAAAATAAAGTTTGTGATAAAGTACACATTCTTCCATTTTCAGTTGATACTAATATATATAAAAACTTAAAAGTAAAGAAGAAAAATATTGTTTTTGCATCATACACTGATAGAACTGATATATACCCAAATAGAAGAAAAGCAAGAGTGGTGTTACTTAAAGCAGGAATTAAAGTTATAAAAAAGAGATTAATACATCGTCAATTAATTACTAATATTAATAGATGTAAAATCTCTCTAACGAGCAATAATATTTTTGGTTCTTTATCCATGCGCTATACAGAAACTCTCTCGTGTGGTGGGTTTCTGTTAGCTGATAAACCAGAAGATTTAGAATTAATTGGATTAGAAGATGGAAAGCATTTAGTTATATATAAAAATATGAAAGATTTAGTTAGAAAAGCTAAGTATTATTTAGATAAAAAAAATGAGAATGAAAGGGCTAAAATAGCAAAACAAGGAATGGACTTTGTAAGAAAGAATCATAGTTGTGAAGTTAGAGTGAAAGAAATGAATAAAATAATTAAAGATGAATTAGGAATAATAAAATGAGAGATCTGATTATAATCTATAGGTATTTATAATGGGTAAAGAAAAAGGTCCAGATTTTTACACGGGTAAAGGGTATATGAAAAGTGGAGCTTTTAAAAATAATCTTCCTATATATCAAGCTGCTTTTGATATGTTACCCCATGTTAACGAATGCAAACAAATAATTGAATTAGGTTGTGGAGTAGGTTATTTTGCTCAATTGACTACTAATGCATATAATTACATTGGAATTGATTTTTCTAAATTAGTTATTAATAAAGCAATAGAAATTAATCCTAATAAAAAATTTATTTTAGGAAATTTATTAGATAATAATATTATTAAATTATATAAAAAAGATTGTATTTATGTATGTTTAGAAACAATAGAACATATACAAGATGATATTAAACTTATAAAATCAATCCCTTCGGGATCTTATTTTATTTTTTCAGTACCCAATAGAGATTTTACTTCTCATGTTCGTTTTTTTAAAAATAAAAATGAAATTATAAAACGATATAGTAATATTATAGATTTTCATAATTCTGAATGGAAGGTATTAAATACTAATCCTAAAAAGAATGCTAAAGTATTCGTATGTAGAGCGATAATAAAATAATGGAAAATAATAAATTATTTGAAAATATTGAAACATTACTATTTGATTATGATAATCCTAACTTTTCAACAGAATTTATAAATTTATTGGAGAATATTAATACAAATGAAGCATTTCCTTATATAGCATCTTATATATTAAAACTACTTAAAATAGAAAAAGATATATATGTAATTGAATATGAATGGGAGCAATATGGAAAAATGCATATAAATATTTTACCACAAATATTTGAAAGTAGAGAGGATGCTAATAAAGCTGCAAGAATGTGTAGATTTAATTTACCATGTTATATAATAGAAAAATCTATATTTTGTATGTATAAAATTATTGAATTGTAGGAGTTGTGATAATGACAAAAACAAAAATAGAGAATAACGAAATTATTGAAAGGAGTTAGAATATGAACTATACTCATAAAAGCTTTATTCACGGTGATAACTTATCTATAGGTCAACTTGTTATTATAGAACCTGATGTAATTGTTGGTAACAATGTAAAAATAGGACACCGTGTAACACTTAAATCAGGTACGAGAATTAGAGATAATTCTATAATTGATGATCATTGTATTACAACAGGTGCTTGTATTATAGGAAATAATGTTAATATAAGAACAGGAGCTATTATTTCAAGAGCAACAATTATAGAAGATTATGTATTTATAGGACCTGGAGTTATTACAAATCATACAAAAAATGTAATACATGGTAGACCAAAACTACAAAAACAAGAATTATTAACAAATATAGGATATGGATCAATAATAGGATCTCAAGCATCATTATTAGCAGGAATTAATATAGAACCTCAAGTAATTGTAGGAGGAGGAGCTGTAGTTGTTAATAATTTAGAAACTATGAATATTTATGTTGGCTCTCCATGTAAAAAATTAATGAAAACACCTAATCATTATATTATAGAACAACCTAAGAATGCAGGTATTATGTATATGAATGATAATAATATACTTAACCATTTAACGAATTATATGGAACATCTTATGATAAGGGATATTAATGGCAACAAGAATTGAGAAAACAGCAATCATAGAACCTGGTGCTATAATAGGAGAAAATTGTTATATAGGACACTACGTGATAATAAGACCAGGTGCTACAATAGGAGATTATTCTGAAATTAGACCTCATTGTTTTGTTGGAGCAAATGCTAAAATTGGAAGACATACTAATGTGAATCAATTGAGTAGTATATGTCAATATATTATTATTGAAGATTATGTATTTATAGGACCTGGAGTTATAACTACAAATACAAAAAAGATTGCATTTAAAAGAAATTATGATGGTTATACACAAGCTCCTAAAATTCTACATGGAGCACGAATAGGAGCTGGAGTTATTATTCTACCTGGAGTTGTTATAGGGAAAAATGCATTAGTAGGAGCAGGTTCTATAGTTACAAAATCCATATCAGATCAAACTATAAATATAGGAGTTCCTTCTAAACAAATAGGAGATGTTCCTGATGAGGAGATAATATGAACTTCGCATTAATAGGGGTTGCTGGTTATGTTGCCCCAAGACATCTACAAGCTATTAAAGATGTTGGTGGTAATTTAATAGCTGCATTAGACCCTCATGATTCAGTTGGTATATTAGATAAGTATTTTCCCGATTGTAAATTCTTTACATCTCAAGAAAGATTCGATAGACATATATCTAACTTAGCATTAAAAGGGATTAATACTGATTATATATCTATATGTTCTCCTAATTATTTGCATGAATCTCATTGCAAATTAGCATTAAGATTAGGAGCAAATGCTATATGTGAAAAACCATTAATATTAAATCCTGATAATATAAATCAATTAATAGATATTCAAACTAAAACAAAAAAGAAAATATATAATATTTTACAATTAAGACTTCATCCGGATTTAATAGAATTAAAAAAGACTATTAATAACAAACAATATTATAATGTAGATTTAAAATATATCACACCTAGAGGCAACTGGTATGATTATAGCTGGAAAGGGAATGAAAAAAGAAGTGGGGGAATAGAAACAAATATTGGGATACATTTCTTTGATATGTTAATATGGTTATTTGGAAATGTAGAAAGATTTGTAATTAAAAAAAGAAATAGGAAAATATCATCAGGTATATTACATTTAGAAAATGCCAAAGTAGAATGGTTTTTATCTATTGATAAACAATATTTACCTGAAGGATCTAATTTCTATAGATCAATTAAAGTTAATAATAATGAAATTAGATTCGATAATGTATTTTCAGATTTACATACTGAATCATATAAAAGAATTTTAAATGGAGATGGATTTGAAATTGAAGATGTAATAAAATCTATTGAATTGGTATCTAATATTAGAAATGAGGAATTAAAGTGAAAATATTAATAACTGGCGGTGCAAGACCCAATTTTATGAAAATTGCTCCTCTTGTTAGAGCAATGAAAAAATATGATAATATAGAATTTAAACTAATACATACTGGACAACATTATGATTATATATTATCAAAAGTATTTTTTGAAGAGTTTGAATTACCAGAACCTTATTATTATTTAAATGTAGGTTCATGTGATCATGGTGAACAAACTGGAAGAATAATGATTGAATTTGAAAAAATATGTAAATTAGAAAATCCTGATATAGTAGTTGTTATTGGTGATGTTAATTCAACAGCTGCTTGTGCTCTAGTATCATCAAAATTGCATATTAAAACTGCTCATATAGAATCTGGATTAAGAAGCTTTGATAAAAAAATGCCAGAAGAAATAAATAGATTGGTAGCTGATATATGTTCTGATTATTTATTTTGTACAATAGAAGAAGCAGCTACAAATTTATTAAAAGAACAAATACATTCTGATAATATATATCTTGTTGGTGATTCAATGATTGATAATTTACTTTATTATTATAATAAAGTAAGACGATCAATTCTAAAATCTGATAATTATGATGCTATGTTAACATTACATAGACCTTCTAATGTAGATAATAAAAAAACATTTAAAAGAATATTAAAAGCTATTGAGTTTTTATCAACAAAATATAGAATTAGATTTCCTATACATCCTAGAACAAGAAAGATGTTAGATAAATACAATTTAAATGAAATGTTAAAAAATTGCATAGTATCTGAACCAATTGGTTATTTAGAAATGTTATCTCTTTTAAAAAGTTCAAAAACTGTAATCACAGATTCTGGTGGACTACAAATAGAATCAGCATTATTAAAAATACCTTGTATCACATTAAGAGAAAACACAGAACAAACAGATACATTATCAGATGGACATAATATTTTAGTTGGTTCTGATACTGAAAAGATTATTAAAGAAGTAGAATATAGAATAAATAATGATTTGAATTTAAAAGATATTGATGACGGGTTACGAGATGGAAATGTAGCAAACAGGATAATAGAAATTCTTTTAAATAAAGACAATAAAAAAATTGATAGTAATATAAAAATTTCTAATATAACTGATGACGAATTTGATTTTGGTTTAATTAATAAATATACAGATAAAGGTCATACAGATCATTGTTCTAAAAGAATTGTATGGGGTGATGGAGAATGTGAATGTAAATACAATAAAAGCAATCAGATTCCACACTGACCATAAATTAATATATTTAGACTCAATACTTTATTATGATTTATTTTTAGGTGAAAAAATGTCTAAACCTCAAAATCCAAATACAATTATTGTAAAAAATGATTTTTACCCTCAAGGTCTTACAGAAAAAAGTGTATGGAATTATTATCAAAAGTATAAAGGTCCTCTATTAAAAGAAGTTATGAAACGTTATGTAGTTATATTTGTAATGATAGATATTAATAAACCAATTGTTAAAAGAAAGGGAATGCATGGAATGTATATATCATTAACAAATACTAATTATGATCATGTAGTAACTGGCAGAACAATATCGTTCCATTCAGTTATGAAAACTCATGAAGATATTGCAATTATTGATATAGATTGTGATAAGTGGGATATTGCTAAACAAGCAACAATAGATGTATATAATGTAGTTAATAATTATAATTTTGTACAATCATCGCAAATTAAATATACTGGCAAATCAAGTTTCCATGTTGTTTGTAATTTAAATAGAAAATTAAAAATTAATCAAATACGAAATCTATTTCTTGCAAATTTAAAACAAGAAAAAAAATTAAATAATTATACTATTGAATATAGAAGACTTCCTGGAATACCAAATATTGATTTATCTAGTAATAAATATAATGGCGCTTTTATTACTCATAATAGTCTTAGTATATTGGGTCTTAGATGTATGAATTTAAATTATAGAGATATTTCTTCATTCCAAAAAAATAGATCAAAAATAATGTAGGGGATATTAAATAAATTAATATTCCCTACAAGTTTTCACAAACCATTTTACTTATTGGTTTGCATGTTTGTCCATTTACTTGCCACAGCTTTATGAGTAGTAATAGTACCTGTAACATTAATCACCTCACCAGTAATATCATCAGTGATTGTGATGGTTACAGTTTTTGATCCATCTTTCATTCCATTCACTTTTGATTTAAAACCATTTTCACTAGTACGAAGAGCAATCTCTATGACAGCATCCCCATTGTAATATCCATTGTAAGCACCAACATATATTTTATTAAAAGTCGTTGTTGGCACTGGAGCTTGTTCTTCTGCTTGAATTAATTGCAATCCTACATCCTTTAATTCTAATCCATCCATTTGAAGAGATTCTGAAAGGTTATTTACACGTCTTTCATTTTGTTCAAGATCACTTGAAAGTTCTTTATCACCAAGATCTATTGCTTCTATTACACACGCTCCAAGACTATCACCATGGGCAATATGAGCATCAACTGCTGCTTCGTTTACCCATATTACTTTACTCTTGTGACAAACCATTACCTTATTATTACCAGCAAATGCTACATTAGAAATCATCACGCATAAGGCGATAAACAATACGTTCATCATGATAGATTTTTTCATGATTACATCCTCCTAAATAAAGTATTTATTTAATTAATACACGGCTAGTTTTTATCCTCCCCAGCACGCTTCGGAGGTTGCCTTTTGAATAGAGACATAACTATATAATTTGATACAAACTCTTCCTATTATTACAAAATAATATATATAGAATATACTTATATAATGGATTAAAAAAAGGAGTAATAAATGAGAATATTTTATTTATGGAGATCCAATCTTCGTCAACTTGAATACTACCATAAATACAAAGACTTAGAAACATTTGAAAATAATTGTCATGATTATTGGTTATTATTCCCATTAGAATTATTAAAAAATAATGTATTGGATGAAGTAATAATTTGGAGATTAAATCCAAAACAAAAACAAAAAGATATTATATTTGATATTAATGGGAAGAAATTTATCCAAAGATGGGTAGATAATTTTGAAGAATGTTTGAAGTATCCTAAACCAAATATAAGCTTCTTTAGAGGTGGTTTCCCTGAATATGATAGACTAGTTAATAAAAATCCAAAACACCTCGGTATGAAGTTATATACAGGAACTGGAAGGAGAATATTACCTCAGTATGGAGGAAAGTATAATTATTGTTTAATGGAAGATTATAGAGATATTAAAAATTCAAAACATCTACCATTTTATAAAACAGCATCTAATAAAATATTTAAACCTATTAATGAACTTATTCCTGTATATGATATATTTTGGATGGCTAATTTTGAACAACATAGATATAAAGGTCAAGAATTTTTTATTAAAAAAATATCCAAATCCAAATATCTTAAATCATTGAAAATAATCCATTTAGGTAATAAATCAAATATGGGTAAAAAAATGTGTCAAAAACATAAAGTTAGAAATATTGAATTTTTAGGATGGAAAGAAAGACCTGAAATCAATAAACTTATTTGTAAAAGTAAATTTGGCATAGTTACTTCTAATAATCAGGATGGTTGTCCTAGAGTGATAACAGAAATATTATGTACAACAACACCTGTTATTGTTAGACATAGTACTAGATTATTATCATGGTATGATGGCATTATTAAATTTAATGATGAAAGTATAGAAGGAACTATTAAATATGCATTTGATAGATATTTAAATTATAAATACGATCTTATTGAGAACCATGAAAAATTATCAATAAAAAATATAGCAATGATGAATTGGTCTATTTGGGAAAATTTGAAATAAAACAGTCGACCCCATATGATTTGGTTGGCCTTGGTCGACTGTTTTTTTTATTAATTAATTAACTGAATTAACACCCTTTATAACTCCTGACATTTTTAACTCCATTGTGTTACTTTGCGAGTTAACAAACCCTTTAAGAAAATCATTTTTGAATGTTATTCTTCCACTGTTGGGATCAGAAGATATATTAATATCATAAGCTTGAAGTTTAAATTTTCCATTCCCTGTCGCAGCCAGCTTGATAACTTTATCATCCACGTCTATAAAGCCTTTTAATTTGGTCGCTTTGAATATAAATTGCTGATCACCAAATAGCCAAAATTGCTTTGTTTCCTCAACAATACAGTTATAATGAATCCATTGATGGACTTTGATTTCAACATCAGAAACAGTTTTACCTTCATCGTTTATATAAAAGTATATAAACGAACTACTAAATATAAAGACAATTATTCCTAATAAATAAACTATAAATCTACTTTTACTGTATAACCACTTAAATGGGCTTATTAACAAATACCCTACTGCTATTACTTGCTCAAATTTACTAAGATGATCATCTGTAAGTTTTTGTACTTTATTTTTTGCTACTTCTGCTTTCTTACAAGCTTCCTTTACTTTATCATTTGTTTGTGCCGCTACAGCGTCACCATGGGCATCTTTGGCTTCTTTTACTAAATTTCTTATTTCTTCTAATTTTTCTCCCTTTGGTAATTTAACTTGTGCAATAGTCAACATACCATCTGCTATATCTGCAGCGTCCTTTGCTTTCTTTACATAATCAATTTTCTCATTTGTTTTTTCTTTTGTCTCATCATTATCGTCCATCAAACTTTCATTATTATCAGCCATTGCTTCATTCATGATGTTCTCCTTTTTTTAATATTGTCTCTTACTTACACCTACATTTCCTCCCGCTTTAATACTCATTGGCAAGGATATAGGTGGACAATTTGTTATAATTTTGATACAATTCTTTCCTATTCTGTAAAATAATATATATAGAATATCTGTTTATAATGGATTGTTAAAATGCTATTTTTACATATGAAAATTTCATATAAATATAGAACATAATACAAATAAATGAATTAATATTTAAATTTTAAAGGAGAAATTCGAATGAGAGAAGATGTATTAATACTTTATAGTGGTGGTGCTGATTCAAGATTAATGTTAGAATTTGCTAAAATATCTAATCTGGAACCTTATTGTCTTGTGATAGACTATGAACAATTACATCAGGATGAATTAAAATGTGCTGAAAAACAATTAGAATCTATGGTTGAATTTATTTCTGATTGGCACATTATAAATATTAATTATTTAAATATTAATAGTGGTTTAACAGGAAAAGGTGATAAGAATAATACTGGCGAAGTTCATGAAATGCATATGCCAGGTAGAAATACAATATTTTTATCATGTGCATTTAGTGTAGCTGAAAGTAGAGATATTGATACAATTTGGATAGGTTGTGATTGGAGTGATGCTATAAATAAATTTCCAGATTGTACTCAAGAATATCTTCTTCAATTAAATGAAACATTTAAATATGCAGGACCAAAACCAATCAAAGTAGAAGCTCCAATACTTGGTTTATCAAAAGAAATGGTATTATCTACATTAAAAGGATTAGGTATTTCTGAAGATGAATTATATAGTGGATATGGAGATCTATAATAATGAAAACTAGACAAGACCTTAAAATATCTAATCTAACAGCTCAAAAAGATAAAGCATATAAAGAGAGGAATGAATTAGTATCATTTCTTACAACTTGCTACCAATCTTATTTATGCAGACACCCAGAAGATGATACTGATTGGGATGATGATTGGAGATGGATTGTATGTGTAAAATCTCCTATAGGTCAAATGACTTGGCACATACATGATTCAGATTTACATATGTTTGAACATCTATCTTCAAGAGATAAACATACATGGGATGGTCATACAACTGAAATTAAATATGGAAGATTAAGAAAATTAATTAATGAAAAGGTGAATAATGAACATTTATATTGCAAGTGATCATAGTGGAGTAAAAGAAAAAGAAATTATAACTGAATATCTAAAAAATTTCAATGATGTTATAATAAACGATCTTGGACCTTCAGAAGAAGATGGTTCAATTGATTATCCATTTTACGCTTTTAAATTAGCACATTTGATTCAAAATAAAGAAGAAGAATGTTATGGTATTTTGATATGCGGTACAGGTATTGGAATGGATATTGTTGCTAATAAATTTAAATGTATTAGGGCAGCTAGATGTTTAGATAATGAAGATGCTAAATTATCAAGACAACATAATAATGCTAATGTATTATGTCTTAGTTCAAGAAAAGGAATAAATAGTAAATATTCAAAAGACATTGTTACTACATTCATAAAAACAGAATTTAGTGACGAAGAACGTCATAACAGAAGAGTTGATATGATGTATATCTTGGATTATTCAATATGAAAATTATAGGTAATAAGTATGTATGAATATAAAGCTAAATATATTAGAAATTATGATGGTGATACAATTACATTTTTAGTTAATCTTGGATTCAGAACATATATAGAAATTGATGTAAGGGTACTAGGTATTGATACATCAGAAATAAAGGGTGGTAGTATTGATAGTAAACGAAATGCTATAGCTGCTAAATATATGGTAGAACAAGAGCTTAAAGAAGCAAAAAGTATTATAATTAAAACAAGAAGAAATAAAAAAGGTTTACTTAAAAGATCATTTACAAGATATTTAGCTGATGTTATATATAATAAAAGCGATGATCCTAATAATAAAACTTCTATAGCAGAATTATTATTAAATGAAGGATTAGCTAATATTTATAAAGGCTAAAATATGTTTAGTAACATAAATTATGACTTAGAAATTTCAATTAGAGAAACTGGAAATTTTATGGATTGGTTTATAAGTTATGAAAATAAAATTGAAAATATTCATAAAACAAATGTTGCATTAATAATATTAGGAGTTGAATTATTTTCGTGTAAAATACCAATAAATTTCTCTATATTGAAATTCAATTTTTCTTTCAATATAGAGAAAGATTTTGTATTAATAGATAATTTTGCATTTGTAATACCTGAAATGAATATAAGAAGAGTAATAAATTTTGAAGTTATGAATTTAAAATTGCATGATACTATTAATATGGAATATGAACTTAAATGGGGAGGATAAATGAATAAATGGGATAATTATTTTTTAAATATATGCAATGAAGTAGCAAGTAATTCAAAATGCTTTTCAAGAAAAATTGGAGCGATATTAGTTAGAGATAATATAATTATTTCTACTGGATATAATGGACCTGCTCGTAATATACCTGACTGTTATGAAAGAATTCTAAATGATAAAAATTTAAGAAAAACTTTAGAAGCTTTAAATATAGATGTTAAAGATGAATCTATTGCAGGAATATGTCCAAGAAGATTACTACAATATAAAAGTGGTGAAGGATTAGAAGTTTGCCCAGCAGTTCATGCAGAAAAAAATTGTTTATTAAGTGCTGCTAGAAGTGGTATATGTACTAAAAATTCTATCATATATATGAATGCAACAATCGTTTCTTGTACGCAATGCTTTAGTGCAATGATAAATGCTGGTATTAAAGAATTAGTTTTAATAAAAAATATTATGTATGATATTACAAATGGATGGGTTATAAATAATAGTGACATTAAGATAAGAGAATTTATAATATGATAGATATAAAAGGTATTAAAAAATCTCTTAAATCAAATTGTATAGACTGTAATTATTCTTTAGCTTCAAAATATGGTAAATGTATTGATTGTCCGTTTGTATGTTCTGATAGACAACAATCTGGTAAATATCTTAATAAATTTGGAATACCTTATGGTATGGGAAAGCATCATATTTATTATTTTTTATATTATCCTGAATTAAATTGGAACTTTCCTACTATACCAAATAGTGACTATAATGAAAATCTAAAACATAATTATAAACATTGGCATTGGACTATACATCACGAAAATGGAAATTATTATAATGATAATAAATGGAATTTAGTTCTATTGATTAATACAGAACATAATCAAATTCATATGACTAAAAATAATCCAATGAATAGTAAAATTGTAAGAGAAAAGTTCGCAATTACAACTAGTATGATACAAAGAAATAAAATATTACAAGGAACTCATAATTTTATTACTAATCATCCAATGAATTACCCAGAAATTAGAAATGGTAGAAAATCAAAAAAGACAAAAGATTTACAAAATTGGATTGAAAATTTAGAATTTAATAAACCTGTAATAATAAACTCTGAATTAACAACAAAGTTTAATTATTGTGGACCTTATAGTCTTCGTTGTTCAATTCAAAGAATTCTAAATAGACTACAGTTAAAAGATATACAATTAACCAGAACACCAGTTAAAGGTCCAGTGAATGCTATATGGACAATTGAAAGAATTATTAAATGAAAAATATTAGTATAGGCGAATTGGAAAAAAAACCATTAGAAAATGATGATAAAGCAATGAAATTCGATTATGGAAAATTAAGATATGATCTTATTCCATATGATTGCATTGAAAAATTAACAGAAGTTTACACATTTGGAGCATCAAAATATCAATCAAATAATTGGCGGAAAGGAATGAAATGGAGTAGATTGTATAGAGCTACATTTAGTCATTTATTTAGTTCATTTAGGGGAGAAGATATTGATGAGGATAGTAGTTTATTACATTTATCTCAAGTAATATGGAATTGTAATTCACTTCTTCATTATTTATTAAATAATATTGGTGAAGATGATAGATATAAAGATATATCAATTAAAAAAGAATTAATGATAAAAGAATGTGATTTTACAAAACAAATAGAAAACTTATGGATAAAAATCAATGAAAGATTAAAAGAAAAAAATGAAAACAAAACTCCACAAGTGAATAAATAAATATATGAATTAAAATTAAAAGGAGATGACAATGTCAGCTAAATTAAAGGTTTATCTAGCAGGAACTACAAGTTACAATGCTATGAAATATAGATCTGATGCTAAAAATTATTTCAATAATATATTAGATTTATTTGATCCACTATTTGAAGTAGAGAGTTACATTACAAATTTCAAAAAAGGACACCCATGGCAGTTAAATAATGATGAAGTTGAAAGAATTGTAGTTGGAGATAAAGAAGCAATTAAAACTTGTCATATTCTTGTAGCTTATATTGAAAAATTTACTTGCGGAACAACAATGGAAATATTACATGCTTGGAATAATAATATTCCTATTTATGTAATTAATCCAGAGCAAAATTATATTCATGATATATGGTTAAGATATCATACATCAAAATTTTTTACAACAATAAATGAATGTTTTAAATTTATTGTTAAAGAGGTTAATAAATGAGAAGTATATATGAAGAACGTGAAACAATTGAAATCGTTAAAAAATTAAATAATGAAATTCATGAAATTATAGGAAATAAGATATGTAATAATGAATATCCATTTGAATTTATATATATGTCAAGTGGCGATACTGAAAGTGTAGAATTTCTTGGTATGTGTATTTGGAGTTCAATAGATGATGAACGTAATTATGTTAATGAAAATACTCCAGCTGAAGATTATGAACCTTTAGAAGAATTTCTAAAACGTGAATCAAATAAAATTTGTAAACTAATTAGTAAATTAGATTTTGAGCACTCTGAAGATAATTAATCATTTGTCTATAATAGTGCTTAATATCTTTAATTAAATAGGAGACTAATTCTATGTCTATAAATAAAAATCATACTATTAAGATATTAAAAGGCACTGTTGTAAAATTTGATGGTCACCCAATTAGACTCACGAAATCAATACAAATATTAGTCTCCGATAATGAATTCAGTTTTGATTTACATACAGTCCTATTAGATGAAGATCTAAATAATATTAAACAATATATAAATGATGATGATCAAGTGTAAAATAAAAAAAGAAAAAAACATTAAAATGTAGAACATATATAAAAGGAAATGTTTATTAATTATTTAAATTTATAGGAGAATGTTGATGTTAAAATGAATTAAAAAAAGAAAAAAACATTAAAATAGAGAACATATATAAAAGGAAATAATAATATTTTATTAATTAATTTAAAGGAGAATTGTAAAATGACTGAAGATAATAAAGCGAATAATATGAATGTAAATATGGGAAAAGATGCTAATGCAGGATTTGCTAGAGATGATAGCTCTACTGCAACTCGATTACTCGATAAACAATATTCTCCCTTGGTGGTAAGGAAGTATTATGTTGCCAACTGGCCTTTATATGTTGGAATTATTTCGGATGCTAATTTAAATGATTTAGACCAAGTAGTTTTAAAAATAATAGATAAGGCAAAAGAATTTGGATTTCTTGATGGTAATATACAAGATGTTAGAAATTTTTGTGGATATATGAGCGATATGATTGATAAGCATTATGATTCTATTAAAAAGGGATCTGTGGAGGGACTAGGAATCGCATGGTATGTTGACAAAATGTTCTGTAGTTCCTTATCTAAGGACCATATGGTTCATAAAAGTTGTCGAGATGAATTTTACTCAATATTAAGAACTCTTCCTCATATTTAAATTAACTAATATATAATATATCTAATATTCTTTATTTCCTACAAAGAATATTAGATAATGGATTATGGATTATGAATATTGAATTACCTTTTTGTAAATGTGGTTGTGGAAATCGGGTAACAAAACAAAATAATAAATATATATGGGGACATAATGGAACAGGTAGAATAGTAAGTGAAGAAGAACGAAAAAAAATGAGAAATAGAATGAAAGGAAAAACATATGAAGAATTATATGGAAAAGAAAGAGCAATAGAAGTTAAGAAAAAATTATGGCAAAATAGAGAAACATTTGAACCTCCCAATAAAGGTAAAACATGGGATGAATTATATGGTAAAGAAAAATCGAATGAAATGAAAAATAAAATAGCTGAAAAACATAGAATAAACCCTATTTTTAAAAATAGAACTGGAAAAAATAATCCATATTATAAAGGAGCAAAAGATTCTCTTTTTAAACATTGGGATTCAAAAATTACTGAAGATGAAAAGCAAGAAAATAATGAAGGTAAAATAGAAGTAAAATGTAGATATTGTAATAGATGGTTCGTTCCTACTCAAGTTGAAATGGATAATAGAATTGGAGAATTAAGAAGAGGAGGGTTAGGTTGTAATTTTTATTGTTCCAAAGATTGTAAAGAATTATGTCCTGACCATTATCAAGTGTTGTGGCCAAAAAATTTTAAACCATATGATAATAAATATAATCAAACGGAAGTATCATCATCGCTTAGAAAAATGGTATTTGAAAGAGACAATTGGATATGTCAGAAATGTGAATCGACTGAAAAATTGGAATGTCATCATATAGACCCGGTATCACAGGAACCAATGTTTGCTAACGATATGGACTCATGTATAACATTATGCAAGGAATGTCATAAATATATGCATATGAAAATTGATGGGTGTAAATATCATGAATTAAAAAAACAATGTTAAAAATTAATAAAGGAAACTATGGATATTAAAATTGCAGAATTATCAAGTAAAATAATGAATGAATATGGAATAGGTATGAGAGGATTTGGAGATAAATCTGATCAATGGCATTCAAATGGAATTATAGAGCAAATTAGTAATGTATTGGAATGGTTAAGTGGAAAACAAAAAACATCAACAGTAACTAGCAAATCTGTATATTCATATTCAGCAAAACATATGGTTGAAAAATGGTTTGAAAAAACTAAAAAAGAATCTAAATATATATCAAATGGTGCATTGATAATTGCATCTATTATGAAAGGATTCCCTGTTAAAAGAGAATCTACAAGTGTAAATGCATATATTGGAATTTCTAGAAAATCATTAAATGAAAATGATGGATATGGTTTTAAATCATTCTGACCTTTAAAAATTGACAGAACAAATAGATACTAATAGAGAATAAAAGTACAAATGAATATAGAATTTAATAGAAGTGAAATATTAAAGTTAATAAGATTTGATTATAAAAATAAAAATTGTTGTGTATCATGTAACCCAAAATTTAGAGAAGTTAATGAAACAAGATGCAAACCATGCTACTTTACTATATCAGCCACAGATAGAAAAACAGATCCAAATCATTTTAAAACAGGTGTAGGATTATCAAATAAATTCCATAAATTTGGAGTTTCTGAATTATGGGGTAAATCTCAATTGTTTTATTTTTTATATCATCCAGAATTAAATAATGAATATCCTCAACCTGATAGTATTATTGATATATTTGGGAAAGAAATTAAAGGACCATTATATTGGGTTATGCATCATATGGATAAATGTAATTACAATGATAATATATGGAATCAGATAGTATGTCTAAGACATGAACATGGTTTCTTTGAAACAATGTATAATGAATTCAATGATAATGTAAAAAATATTTATAAAAGAATGAATTTTTTGAGTTAGTTATTTTATCATTAGAATCTAGATCGAAAAGTGAATAAATATGAGAACAATAACTATAGAAGTAAATGAAAATGAAAATATAGCACCTAGTAATTATTATACTGAAAATACGTTTGATAGAATAACTAAATGTAAAGATTGTAATAGGATGGCTTTACGATTGGATCAATCTGAATTTGATCCATGTCCTAATTGTGGTGGTAAAGTAGAACCAACAGGTGTTGGAAAATGGGATAAAGAAATTAAAAAATGGTGCATAAGAATTAAACCAAAAAAATAAAACTATTTGGTCCTGTAGCTCAAATGGTAAGAGTATAATCGTGTAATTCTGGTTCAACTCCAGACAGGACTATAAAAATATTCCGAGGTCATCTAATGGCAAGATGGGACACTGTTAATGTCTTCATAGGGGTTCGAATCCCTTTCTCGGAGCCAAAATGTGTATAGGTGAATTGATGAACAGCGAAAAATTGAAAATGCTAATACCAATGGAATCATTAGAACATTCAGCACAACAACAAATATATGATAATTTAAAACTTCCATTTTTAGAAAAATTAGCAATAATGCCTGATTGTCATCCAGGATATTTATTACCAATTGGAGGAGTAGCATTATTAGACAAAGTTATATCTCCAGAATATATTGGTTATGATATTGGTTGTGGAATTTGCACTCTAATAACAGATTCTAATGCAAAAGAAATTCTTAAAGATGATAAAATAAAAGATAAAATATTTCAAAATATTTATAAAGAAATACCTGTTGGTCGTAACATGAGAAATGAATATTATATTTACCCTGAATTTAAATCAGCTAGTAGTAATAAAGATTTAAATAAAAAGGTAAATGAAAGATTATATAAACAATTAGGGACTTTAGGTGGTGGTAATCATTTTATTGAAATAGGTGAAGATAAAGAAGGTAAATTAGCTTTTACTATACATTCTGGTTCAAGAAATCCTGGACATTCAGTTGCAGGATATTATATGAAAAAAACAAAGTTAAATGATATGGATCTTCCAAAAGGTTTTTTTCATATAGATTCTGAATGGGGGGAAATGTATTATGAAGATATGAAATTTATGTTATTATATGCTTTACAAAATAGAAAAATTATGATGAAAACAATTTTAGATTTATTTGGATTTGATGTTTCTAAAAGTAAAGTAAACTCACTTAGTAATATGATTAATGAAAATCATAATCATGGTATTAAACTAGATAATAATAAAATTCTTCATAGAAAAGGAGCAACTGAATCTAAAAAAGATCAACTAGGAGTTATACCTGGAAATATGAGGGATGGTGTATACATTGTAAAAGGACTTGGAAATGAAGAATTTTTGAGTTCATCTTCTCATGGAGCAGGAAGAAAAGGATCTAGAAAATGGGCTAAATCTACTCTAAGTATAGATAAATTTAAAGATACTATGAAAAACATTACTGCTAAAGTAAATGAACAAACATTAGATGAATCACCTGATGCTTATAAAAATATTAATGATGTAATTAAAGCTCAAGATGGAATAGTTGTTGATGTAATTAATCATATTAAACCTATTATTAATATAAAAGCATAATTTGAGGAATAGAGAATTAAGATACTGGAAAAATTATACAAATAGCCCTGTGGTCTAATTGGTAAGGCACAAGAATTTGACTCTTGAAATTCCTGGTTCAACTCCAGGCAGGGTTGTTATAAGCGACTGTAGTTCAATTGGTAGAGCGTTAGATTTCCAATCTAATAGTTGCAGGTTCAAATCCTGTCAGTCGCTCCATCTTTTATAGGAGGGCATTATGAAAAGTCCTTGTAAAATATGTAAAGAGTGGAGTAGTATATTTCCTAAATGTTTAAAGAAATGTAAATTAATTAAAAAATTTCAAGATTTTTTAATTACAGGTGTTCAAGACCATAAAGTACAATATATGGAAACAGAAACACACAGAATAGGTACATCAGGTATTCAAAAAAAACCTTTTATGAAATAATAATTAATATTAAAAATATCTTAGGAGGAAAATTAACTTATAAATTATAGGAGTATTCATGGGACACGTAATTCTACTTAATTCAGATTATACTTTTTTAAATACTATTTCTTGGAAGAAAGCAATAATACTATTATGTAAAGAAAAAGTAGAAGTTATTAAAGCAACTTCTAAAATAATAGAAAATTCTGAAAAAACATGGAAAATAGTTATTCCAGAAGTATTGCGTTTAGTAAAACTAGTAAAAACTGTATATAAAAATAAAGTACCATATAGTCACAAAAATGTTTTTGTTCGAGATATGTATACTTGTCAGTATTGCAGTAGAAAAATGAAAAAATTAACTATTGATCATATAATACCAAAATCAAAAGGTGGTAATAAAAGATCATTTTTAAATTGCGTTGCTTCATGTTTTGATTGTAATAATAAGAAAAGAAATAGAACTCCAAAAGAAGCAAGAATGAAATTAATAAAAAAACCAAAACATCCTAATATTATTGAATTTATTCTTATGAAAATGAAACCAGATGGTATTGATAAAATATTAGAAAATTTATTTTAATAGTTATATGTTTAGTTAGGGGCGGGGTGGATAATGGTTGTCGAGCGGTCTTGAAAATCGTCGCCGTTACATAGCGGTTGCAGGTTCGAATCCTGTCCCCGCCGCCAACTTATAGTGAATATATAAATGTCTAAAAGCGAAAGAAAGTGAATAAAATGAAAATAAACCCATTCGATGCAATTATTAATTTATATTATCAAAAAAATGCGAAAAAGAAAGCATATACAGATGAATTAAAAATAGATGATTTATTGAATGTTGTATCTAAAATAGGAAATGATCAACTAGTTGTTAATTTAACTGAAAAAATAGAAGAAGTTATTACACCTGAATTAATTGAAGAATGCTTTCAAGAAGTTGATCTCAGAAAAAAATTAAAAGTTATAATTAAAAGAAATTTAGAATATAATTTAAATAATGATTTTGCTTCAGATATAAGTAATTCAATTGATGATATAAAATTTGAATATAACATTAATCCACTTATAACTAAAAATATTTCTAGTATATTAAAAGATACAATTGAAAAAATAACAATTGAAAATCAATAGATTAAATAAGCCGGTTTAGCTCAGCTTGGTAGAGCACCGTGCTGATAACGCGGTAGTCCTAAGTTCAAATCTTAGAACCGCACCAAATAAAAAATGATAACAATACCAATGAATGATAATATTATATTCGAATTAAATTATGAAGAATCTAGAAAAGCTATTAAATGGATAAAAAGACATAATGAAGAATGTAAATTATCTAAAATTAATAAAATAAGTTATTTATTTACTCCAATCAATTCAGATATAATACCTTCAGTTAAATGTGATTGCGGTGAAAGTTTTATATTAACAACTACATATAAACTATATCAATAATTAATCTAAGGATACAATGATTACAATAAATTTATATAACTGGTATATACCTATACTTATAGGTGTGATGTCACTAATTTGTTGTTTAAAATTTGGTAAATCAAAAGGATCTTTTGATCCAATATCTCCTATTATTGGTCTTGGAATTATTGCTGCTGGAATTTCATTTATAATTGGTTGGATTCTTAGAGGGTGTATATAAATGAATATAATAAACCCAGAACCATTAATAGTTCTTATATTTATAATTATAATATTAGTAATTGGTAGTTTAAAATTTGGTAGTCCTGAAAAGGTTTATGATCCATTCCGAGCCATTATTATATCTTTTATTTTCAGCGGAATTATGTTTATATTGACTTTGTTATCTAAATGAGGAGGTAGTTCAATTTGGGTGAACATCGCTTCTGCAAGGGGCGAATTGATGAGGGTTCAAATCCCTCCCTCTTCATTATTTAAATGAATAATTTAAAACATTTCGGAGAATATAAAATTGCAAAAAGTCCCTTATACTAAATTAGAATTAAGAACTGCATTACATGCATTATGTATTGATGAATCAACAGAAGAATTAGTTGACAAAGTAAATAAAAAATTTAAAGAAAAACATAATATTGTTTTAGAAAACAAATCTGAATTAAATAAACAAGTAGCTGAAAATAATGGAATAACTGTAATAGATTTAATTAACAGTCCTAATTATGATAGACTTACTGACGAATTCAAGTTTGATATGTTACATTCAATGGTAGATATTTTAATTGAAGAAGGTTTAAATAATAAAGAAGCTTGGGCATTAATTACATTAGGATTGGGATTACTAGATATATAATATTAAATAAAATATATACTTATATAAAACGAATTAATATCAAATAGGGGAATGATGGAAAGGACTACATATAGGGCTACAACCCTAGCTTTTATAAAAAGTGTCCGGGTTCAACTCCCGGTTCCCCTACCATTTAAGGAGAATGAATGCGTATAATCGAATTAAGTGATTTAAATATATATGATTTTGGTAATAGATTATCTTTATCAGGAATGGTATTAAATGATACAAAAGGTAATTCTTATATTATGAAATTACCAAAAAAGAAAGTCAAAAATATTTCCTTATTAGAGTTAGATGAAAATGATTGGACAAATATATTAAGACAAATAGATATTCAAGAAACTGAAGTATTAGTTAATGATGGTCTTGGTTTAAAGCGAGCTATTTTAAGAAAATCTAATAGACAAATTGATAATATTATATCATGGAACGTATATAGACGTGATAAATATAAATGCAGATATTGCGGAGCAAACGATATTCCATTATCAGTTGATCATTTAGTTCTTTGGGAAAATGGTGGTCCTTCTATTGAAGAAAACTTACTAACATCTTGTAAGGAATGCAATAGAATAAGAGGCAACATGGAATATACAGATTGGATTAATTCAGATGAATATGAAATTTTGAGTGAGAATTTATCTGATTGGATTAAAAAAGCAAATATTAAAATTATAGATACTCTTGATTCTATACCAGTTAGAGTTCATCAAATATCAAGAGGGAGTAAAAAGAAAAAGAAGAACTTTCATAACACTCCTGTTAGACATAAAAGTAATATTACTATGAAATTTTAATATGATTATTATAGAAATATTACTAATGATAGTTATAGAACTATTTATATATGTTAATATTACTTTTTTATATAATTTTTTAACAATGATAATTTTTAGAGATTAATTATGCTTATAGAAAAAGGCGAATATGTAAATAAAAAAACAAAAGGTATATATACAGTTAGTGATGATATAGTTCGCAATGCTACAAATGCACAAGATGGTCAAAAAATGGTATTATATAGATCATTATCTAATATATTATTTGTTAGAGAATATAATGAATTTATGTTAAAATTTGATAAGGTAAGGAATGAAATGAAAATAATGACGTTTGATATTGTTAAAAATGGAGAACCTAATTTAAACGAAAGAGTATATACAGAAAATGTCATACGAAATATAATTAATCAAAAAGATATTCCTATAGTCTTAAATAAAACGGAAACTGGAAATTATTCGCATGATATGATTGATAACATAGCACCAATAGGTTTTGGAAAAATTAAAGATAATATAATTGATGATGATTATAAAATTATAGCAGTAACATTTATACCAAAACAAAGGTAAAATATAATGAATCGAGATCAAGTAAACCAACATATAGGTAAAGTAGTAACATTAAATGGCTATGGCTCATAAATCATTAATATTTAATAAAACTAAACTTAAAATTATTAAATTAACTAAAGGAGGATTTGTGATTATAAAAGGGAAATATAGAAATAAGAAAACAAAAGGAATATATACAGTTACTGATGATATAGTTCGTAATGCTACAAATAAACAAGATGGTCAAAAAATGGTATTATATAGATCATTAACTAATATGTTATTTGTTAGAGAATATGACGAGTTCATGTTAAAATTTGATAAGGTATAAAATGGAATTAATGACATTTAATATTATTAAAACTGGAGAACCTAATTTAAATGGACAAATATATACAAAAGAATCTATACAAAATATAATTAATCAAAAAAATATTCCTGTAATCTTAAATAAAAAATATTTTTCTAATAATAATATTATTGTCCCTACAGATAAAATAGTAGGTTTTTGTAATTATACAACAATATTAAATAATAGTCTCGATTCATCTATTCAATTTAATAATACAGAAATTGGAAAACTTGCACATGATATAATTGATAATAATAAATACGAATTAGTACCAATAGGATTTGGAAAATGTAAAAATAATATAGTTGACAAAAATTATAAAATTATTGCATTAACCTTTATTCCAAAAAAGGTATTATAAAACCATTATAAAATAAACATAATTGATATGAATAGAAATCAAGTAAAACAACATATAGGTAAGATAGTAATATTAAATGGTGATGGTGATTTAGCTATGGCATATAAATCATTAATATTTAGTAAAGCTAAACTTAAAATAATTAAGCTAACTAGAGGAGGAATGGTTCATTTAAAAGAATTAAAAACTAATGAAATATATAATATTCCTCCTAAAAATGTCGAATTAGTGGAAAATAATATGAGAACTGAAAATATATGTTTATTTGATTTAGATGGAACTCTTGTTGACTTTGATAAACAAATGAAAGAAGACATGGCTCTATTAAGAGGACCAGATGAAGAAATTAGTAATCCGTGGGATAGATCTAAACAATGGATTATAAATAGAAAAAAACTTATAATGCAAAAACCTGGATGGTGGAGAGAACTCCCTATATATCAACCTGGTTTTGATATATTTGAAATGACTCAACAATTAGATCTTGAAATTCACGTATTAACAAAAGGTCCATCTTCTAGTACACATGCATGGGGTGAAAAGATTGAATGGTGCAGAAAACATCTTCCTAATGATATTAAAATCACTTTAACAGAAGATAAAGGTTTAGTATATGGTAAAATATTAGTCGATGATTGGCCAGATTATATAACAAGATGGTTAAAATGGCGACCCAGAGGTCTTGTAATTATGCCTTGCCATGAACATAATAGAAATTATATTCATAAAAATGTTGTTCGTTATGATGGAACTAATATTGGTGAAGTCCAAGAACGAATGATGCAAGCTATAATGAGAAAACCTGGGAAAGAATTTGGAGAATAAAAAATGAATGCTATCGATGACAAAACTCCTATAAGAGATTTAGTCAAAGATCCAGAATGGCAAAAGATTAGAGAATCATTAGTTGGTAATTGGAATATTAAACCAGATTGGTGTTGTAATCAATTAGAAAATTATCTTGGTCCAATAAATGAAACACCATATAAAAAACTTCGAATAGTGATGAATTATCTAACAGGAAGTGCATTTAGAATGGGTAAAATTAAACATCCATGTATAACTAAATTACGAGGAAAAATCTCAGCAGAAATGAAAAAAAGAAAAGTAATATGAGTAAATTTATAAGTGGTTTTATTATAGGAATTGCTATAGGAATTGCTATATTATACTGTTTATGATATTATTAGAGAACATATTAATAAATTGATGCGGAGTAATGCAGTGGTAGGAGGAGTATAAATATGATAAACACTGTATATAAAATTAATTTTATCAAAATAAAGGTTTTATAAGAGGAAGATTATTTAATGCGAGATAGAGTAGCGGCTAGCTCACGTGTCTCATAAGCACGTAATCCCGGGTTCGAGTCCTGGTCTCGCTATCCATTATTTCATATAATATATTATTTGTTCAAAACTTAATCTGATATACGATTTATATTAGAACATATTATAAATCAAACCAATCAAATATAGGAGTGTATACTATTATGACAAATGTTCATACCTACTGTGAATGTAAAACTAGTCATAGAGTATATAGCGACTATAATAATAAAACATACTATCATTACCCATTAACATACCAACTAGTAGTACCTCGAGTAGAAAGCCCTACCTAGCACAAAGGTATTTGTTTCCTACTCAAAGGGAGGAGGAAACAAATTAACCTTTTTGTTCCCTCCATTATCTCAAATTCATGAGAATTAAATCATTTTAAAATTTGTATTATATAAGAGACGTTAGTATAATATTTTACTTTAAAAAGGGGTCGACACCTTTCCGTCTCACCAAAAAATACGATTCCGTCTTCTAATGGTAGGATATGAGATTTTCGCTCTCATGGTAGGAGTTCGATCCTCCTCGGAATCATTACATTATGTCGATGTAGCCAAGTTGGTAAGGCAGGTGATTGCAAATCACTGATCGCAGGTTCGAGTCCTGTCATTGACTCTAATTTAAAATATGAAATTAATTTTAATATATAGAACATATTATAAATAATACATGTTATGGATGAAAATGGTGACTTTTGGGTTACATCTGAATTCTTTTATATGAATCCTATAAAAGAATTTGAATCAATATAAAATAAAATTAAAATGCAAGGACACTGGTGATGTGGAGACACCAAGACGCTGTAAACGTCCCGCTTAATTGCTTTGGGGGTTCGACTCCCTCTTCTTGCACCAATAAAAACTATTAAGGAGAATAGCTTATATGCGAAATAAGGATCATAAAATTTTAGGATTTGCATGGATAGACCTATTATGAAACCAATATATGTAGTAGTTTTAGTAAGATATGATTGGCATAGATTTCAGAATAATATTTATGCATCTGATAATATTGATGATTGTATAAAAGTTATAGAAAAAAATAATTCAATGAATTTAAAAATATATTATTATCAAGATGAAAAATCAAATGAAGCTTACAATCTTTCATGTGAAGCATTTAATCATTTTTGGATTCAAAAATTTGATATTTAATTTTTTATTAATAGAATATTATATAAGTGAAATAAAAAAGATAGAATAAATGAATGATTCTAAACCAAATAAAAAAACATGCGAGAGTAGTTCAAATGCACTAGCTGTCAATTACATCGACAGTGTCTTAAAAAATGGGAAGTCGATAGAACTATCAGAATATAAAATTACTATAAAGAAATCTTCAAATAAAATAAAGACTAAATGGATATTACAAACAAACATATTTAAAGAAAAAGCAGTTGATAAAATAATCGACTGTTTTCAGAAACAAAAAATTCCTTATGATTTAGTAAAAATTATTCCATTTGATAATAAATTTCCAGAAGGTATAACTGAATATGATGGACCTGTAATTTTATATGGCACTACTACATTATTAAGAAATATATCTAAATGTAATAAATATTATCCAGGTATGTGGTTTAATAAAGAAACATTTAAACCATCATTTTGGGGTAATAAAATAGGCGATAAATGGTTAAATAACGAGAGTAAAGTTTTAAGGTTATATGAGGTAATTGATAATTTTAAATCTAATGAGTCATTGTTTATTAGACCAAATGACGACTTTAAATCATTTACTGGTCAAGTTTTTTATAGAGATGATTTTGAACTCTTGTATAACACTATAAAAAAAGAAAATACAAATTTTAATATCAACACTAGTACAGAAGTTACAATAAGTCCTGTTAAAAAAATAATATCTGAATGGAGATTTATTATTATAGATAAAATAGTAGTATCTTCTTCAAGATATAAATATCATAATAGATTGCATATATCAGGTAATATAAAAGATATTGAAGAAGGAGCATTACAATTAGCAGAAGATATAGCTAATAATAATTGGCAAATCTCTGAAGCTTATGTTCTTGATATATGCCAAGTAATAGATGGATTTAAAGTTATTGAAATTAATTGTTTAAATGCTTCTGGTTTTTATGACTGTGATATAATGAATATTATATATAGTGCTAGTGAATTAGCAAATAAGCAATGGGAAAGGAAATTAAGTGAATAAAATTATATTACCATTAGACAATAAGACTTGGGAAGAATCTATAAAAATTATGGAATTAACTTCTGGTAAAGTTTGGGGTTATAAGATTAGAAGACAGATTTTAGAAAAGGGTATCAATATTATTAAAGAAACCAAAAATTATGGTAAAGTGATGGTTGATTTTAAATTATTTGATATTCCTTCTGCTATAAATGAATCTCTTACTATTCATTTTGATGCTGGAGCAGATATATCAACTGTTCATTGTACAGCTCAATATCGACCAAATGAATTAATTGATACTGGAAAAATTGCTGGTATTACAATATTAACATCAATGAATGGAAAAGATTTTACTTCCTCTTATGGACAACACCCAGGACAATTACAAAATACAGTTATGGAATTAGGTGCTTTCGGAAGTAGTCAAGGTTATGGTTTTATTGTATGCAGTCCAAAAGATTTAAGATTTTTAAATGGAATGCAAGTTCTTGGAATTGAAAGTATATGTCCAGGTATAAGACCAAAATGGTATCAAAAAAAGGATGATCAACAAAGAACTATGACTCCAAAAGAAGCAATTAATGAAGGAGCTGATTATCTAGTAATAGGTCGACCAATATTAAAAGCTAAAAACATTTTAGATGCTATAAATCGAACGAATGATGAAATAGGAGAATAGATGAATTTAGTAGAAGCATTTGAAAAAGAGGGTGTTATATTAAAAGGACATTTTAAATTAACATCTGGAAGACATTCTAACTTATATATAAATAAGGATAGAATTTTTACTAAAAACTATTTATTTAGAGAATGTGTTGATCAAATAGTTGATATAATATCTAAGGAATATAAAACAAATCAATATGATATTATCACTGGACCTGCAATTGCTGGGTCGACATTAGCTGCACCAATAGCAATGTTTGTAAAAAAAGATTTTGTATATCCAGAAAAAAATATAAGATTAATTTATTCAAGCAAAACTTCAGGATTATTCGAAGATAATAAATCCATGAAATTCAGAAGAGGCTATGATAAAAAAATAAAAAATAAAAAAGTTATAATAACTGAAGATATTATAACTACTGGAGGATCAGTTCAACAAACTATAAAAGCAATAGAAAAGTGTAATGGAACAGTTGTAGGAGTTATATCAATATGGAACAGGACAAATTGGAAACCAATGACAAGCTCTATACATTCTTTGATTAATGATGAAATACATTCATGGCTACCAGATGAATGTCCTGATTGTAAAAATGGTATAGTCTTACAAGATCCTAAGAATTTATGAATTTATGAATTAATCTGATTATAAATATTAACCTCATTTATAATAGGGTGATACATATGCAAAACATTCCAAGTATTAAGGCGCCATCAATATATTTTACTTTATATGAATTTCGAATTTTTTATGAAGTTCCTTCTTATTTATTAACAAACATATTTAAATACCCAGAAGGAGATGGACACCCAGTATTAGTATTACCTGGTTTTATGAGTAGTGATATTACTACACTACCAATTAGATTATTTCTTGATAGATTAAATTACAAAACCCATGGATGGAATCTTGGTATAAACTTTGGTTTCTCTGATGTATTTGAAGAGAAATTATTAAAAGTCTTATACGGTATATATCATTATTATAATAAAAAAGTAAGTATTATTGGTTGGAGTCTTGGTGGTCTTTTTGCTAGAGAAATAGCTAAAAAGAAACCAGAAATGGTAAGATCAGTAATAACACTTGGCAGTCCATTTAATGATATTACAACATGTACAAATCTTAAATGGTTATATGAAATTGTAGGAAGACAAAAAGTTAAAAATATAGATTATTGTTTATTAAAAAATTTAGATGAACCTCCACCAGTACCTACTACTGCTATATATTCACATACTGATGGTATTGTAGCTGGTAAAGGTTGTATGAATAAAAATTGTTCTGATCAAATAGAAAATATTCCAGTATTTTCTAGTCATCTTGGTCTTTGTTTTAATTTCCTTGTATATAATATATTAGCAAATAGATTATCACAAAAAGAGAATGATTGGAAACCATACGAGAAAAAGTAACATTTGTGGCATTTATATCATTGTGGCGTAATTGGTAAACAAACGCTCAAGGCTGTGTACTACATATGAATTTGAATCTCATCAATCGCCCCATATTTTATTAAGGTAAATGGAGATTATTTATATGAAAGTTCCACTACTTGATTTAAATAAACAACACATGCCAATCATAAATGAAATAAAAAATGCTATTAACAGAGTTATAACAAGTCAGAATTTCATTCTTGGTGAAGAGGTTGAATTATTTGAAAATGCAATAGCTAAATATTGTAATGTTAAATATGCAGTTGGTGTATCTTCTGGAAGTGATGCTATAATTATATCATTAATGGCTTCTAATATTGGTCCTGGTGATTTTGTAATAACATCACCATATTCATTTTTTGCAACTGCTGAAGCAGTATCTAGAGTAGGTGCTAAATTAATTTTTGTAGATATTGACATGAATACTTTTAATATTGATTCGACTAAAATAGAAGAATTAATGATAAACTCAAATTTTATCACAAAAAATATTAGAGCTATAATACCTATTCACTTATTTGGTCAATGTGCTGATATGGGATATATATACCAAACTGCTAAAGATTATAATCTTAAAATAATTGAAGACGCTTGCCAAGCAATTGGATCAGAATATAGAGGAATGCGAGCTGGTACTATTGGAGATTTTGGTTGTTTCTCATTTTTTCCATCTAAAAATTTAGGAGCATTTGGAGATGGCGGGTTAGTTGTAACTGAATCTAAATATTTATATGACAAATTAAAAATATTGAGACAACATGGTTCTAGTCCAAAATATTACCATAAATATATAGGAGGTAATTTTAGGTTAGATTCAATTCAAGCAGCTATTTTAAGAGTTAAATTAAAATATTTAGATGAATGGATGGATATTAGAAGAAAAAATGCTAAAAATTATGAAATGTTATTTAATGAACATGCATTTGATATATCGTTACCACATGATATAGAACATGGACATTCTTATAATCAGTATGTAATTGTAGTTTTAAATAAAAGAGACGAATTAAGACAGTTTTTATATAATAATGAAATTCAAACTGAAGTATATTATCCAATTCCTCTTCATAAACAAGAATGTTATTTAATAGATCAAAAAGATGAAATTTTTCCTATTTCTGAATATATTTCAAAACATAGTTTAGCATTACCAATTTATCCTGGTATTACATTTCAACAACAAATGTATATAGTTAAAAAAATTAAAGAGTTTTATAGTTAAACAAACGGGTATGTAGTGTAATCTTGGTAACACAGGAGCTTTGGGAGTTCTTATTGCCGTTCAAATCGGACATACCCGATTATAATATAGTTTGTTTCTTCGTTCCAATATCGATTGATATGTAGAACATATTATTAAATAATACTTTTAAGTGATATATAAAGGTTTGAAACTTTAAAAATATAAGGTATATTTTAATTCTAGTTGTTTTCTTACTTTTAATTCCTATATGAATAATCATAGAAACAAACTATAAAATTGACGCAATATATTTGATGACATTTAACTTTTAAACGGAGGATCCATGCCACCAGTTCTGAATAAACTAAATGTTAGTTTTTCACCATCTGAATCTTCAGATGTTTCTGGGTATAAATTATTTGTACAAGAAGCTCCAGATCAAGTAACACATGATTCAGAATATTGGGATCTTGGCGAAGAAACATCAATTGATCTTTCAACTCTTGAAGGTATGAGTACAAAAGATGGTATATATAATATAGGAGTTTGTGCAATAGATAATGCTGGCAATATGAGTTCTTTATCTATTACTGAAAACTACCCTTTAGATTTCGTGGCTCCAGACCCTCCTGGTACATTAGTTTTTATAAACAGCTAAAAAGATATATTAAATTTCTGTTTGCAGTCACATAACTAACTGGTATTAGTATATTAAAAAGTGATAAAAGAATAAGTAAATAAGCGAAAAGAGAACTGATAGAATTTAAAACCTGGTAATTGGTATTATGGGTTCTAATCTTTTTTTGGTTAGAATCCATTTTTTAATCCAGTTAATTTTTTAAATACTACATATATTAATATACAGGAGATAAGGGATTGTTTCTTTTTTGTTGTAGGACTAAAGTAATAGTTATAGTTTACTAATTAATGTTAAATAAAAAACTATTGTTTAAATTACCTACAATTTTTTTCAATGTTTTTAAATAGGGTAGGGACTATTAATAGTCTTTATAGGAAGTATAGTTCAATTGGTTGAACACTAGCATGCAAAGCCAGAAGTTGCAGGTTCAAGTCCTGTTGTTTCCATCAATTTGGATTATTTCAACTACCCTACCTTATTTAAAGATATTGAATAATTTTGATTATTGCAGGGACTATTAATAGTTCTTATAGTAGCTCAGTTGGTAGAGCGTTTGAATTTTAATCAAAATGTCGTGGGTTCAACTCCCATCATAGAATTATTGCAAATACCCTGTAATAATCAAAGTTATTCAATACAAGAATATAAAGGGGACTATTAAGAATAGTTATAGAAATCTTGGAGGTTCAATTCCTTCTGTTAGCACACAGCTAATATGGCGTAACTGGTAAACGCAACTGACAGTAAATCAGTCGATGATAAAAACGCTATTTTTTGAACTACCCCTTTTAACATATATGGCGTGGAAGTTTAAAACAAAACACTACTTTCACAATTACCTTTAAGGACTAATGATAGTGGTTATAGGATAAACATCATTATTAGAAATGAAAATTGTTGGTTCGACTCCAACCCACGCCGCCTTTTTTATATGGGGAGATAGCTTAGTAAAACAAGCTACTTTCGCAATTACCTTTAAGGACTATTGATAGTAGTTATAGATAAAGCAGTGAACTTATAATTCAACTACCCGTGGTTCAATTCCACGTCTCCCCTCCATTTTATATAGAGTCAGTATTCGAAAGGAAATCAAATGACATCAGAATGTTATATATTATATCGTGATGATATACTTAAGAATAATTTAAAGACTGAAGATGATTCAAATTATGTATTTTATTTTCCGCAAATAAATATAGATGTATATGCTAATAAACGATTAATTGAAAAAAATAAAGAATTATATCTACACGCAACAAGATCATCAGATAATAATTACATAACTCAAGCTTTTATTGAATCATCTAGACGTTGGGAATTTAAATTAATTGAAATACAAAAGGAACTTAAAATGAAAGAAAAGAGTCTACTAGAAGGACATAAAATTAAAAAAGTTGTATTTAGAACTATTGATCCAATCGCTCTAGAAGCAGCATTAGAAAAATTAGAACTAGGAGAAGATGTCCAGCTAAAAAATAAGGGAGATCATACTTATTTAGTATCAGCTGGTAAATCTCTTAAAATTACTGGGGAAGATTTTCAAAAATATTTATCTACATTTCTTATTGGAAAGTACGTAGAAGATATACAAAATCCTTCAACCAAAAAGCGGAGAATTATGAAGGAATTAATAGTGAAGCTTGGAATCGTAAAAGGCTTCGAAACAGAAATTGAAGATGAAGGGTTAGAAGCCTTCTTTGGATAAAGTTTATATGCGGGAATAGTCAAAATAACTAAAAATGACTACCATAAATACCTTCAAGGACTATAGGAAGTTATTATAGGTAAAGACAACGATTCAACAAATCGTGACATTCAGGTTCGACTCCTGATTCCCGCGCCATTTTATATATATATATTTAAACAGTCACTACAATATAAGTAGTGGCTGTTTTTTCCGTAATGGGACTTTTTATTTAATTATGAGGTGAATTATGCATTTAGTGAAAAAGATTAATCCAATTGAAGTAAATCTAGATCATATTTCTAAAACACAAATGGAAATATTTGGTCAGGATGTACTTGGACTATTAAATCTAGTTGCTGTAGATGTAAACAGATCTACCCATTACACTAATAAATCTGAAATTGAAGCAAGAAGAACAGCTCTTCATAAATCTGTATTTAGTGTAGATAGATCTATTTATGGTGCTATTTTTTGTTTACCTGGAGCCATTGAATTCAGTAGACAGAATGCTATTAAAGCATTATTAAGTAATGCTTGGAAAGATGGTAGTAAATTTTCTCTTACATTTGAACATGAATATGGAATTCTAGATTATTTAATTGATAAACTACCAGCTAATAAAATGATTAATTGTTTTGTTGATATGGTTAGTAATAGAGTAAATAATAAAAGAACAAGAATAGTTATATCTAAAAAGATTCTTGGTAATGATCAATTCATATGGTGGAGTCTAAAGTATAGAGAAAAATTATATACAATTCTACGTCATATTTTTAATGTAAAATTTACTGGTATCATAAAAAGTATTCTATCAAAAACTGATGGCAGTTTAACTGTAAAAGAAAAGTCTATATTAAATAGTTATATCATTCAGTTTATTCCTGATAAAAGAAAAGCTAGTGAATGGTTACAACATATAAGTTATATTTTAGGTAATAAAGGTCCTTTTAAAACAAAACTTTTATTAGCACTTGAAGAGGTTAAGACTGATCCTAAAAAAGGAGCGATACTTCCTAAAGAAGTTTTTGAAGGACTATGTTCTAAATATCATCCTACACTTGATAGAGCTAATGTACTTAAATTAACTCAAAAAACCATGACCCAAAAACAAAAACGGTTGGTTCAAAAATCAGCTCAGAAAGCTGGAATTCAAATTGATTTTGATCCAATGAAACAAGATATGGTTAGTCTTTATATTTATGCTTATGAGATGGGTTATACTCCTGATATTGAGAATGCTTTAAAGGAAAAGGCTATTAGGTCTGCTAAAACTCTTCCATTTAAATATGGTCGTATTGGAGTTATAATCGACTCAAGTCGCTCAATGATTGGAGATGAAAAAACTCAAAAACTCCGACCAATGGCTGTAGCATTAGCAACTAAAGATACCCTTTCTGCTGCTGCTCAAAAGACTGATATAAAATATTCTGGTGGATTTAAAAAGAATGGACTAACAATACCATCAGGTTCTACTGATTTATCTATGGATCTAGTAGAAGCAGCTGAAAAAGAACCAGATGCTATATTTATAATAACTGATGGTTATGAAAATGCTCCTGCTGGTAGAGTAGCTGAGGTAGTTAAAATTTTAAGAAGTATTGGTTGTAATATTCCTATATATCAATTAAACCCAGTAATTGCAGCTGAATCAGAAAAGGGTATGAAAAGTCTTGCTCCTTCAGTTGTTGTATTACCTGTTAATAAACCAGAATCATTAGGAGTAACAATGTTTAAACCAATGCTCGAAGTAGATCCAGTTGCTGGTATTAAAGGTCTTCTAAATATGACCTTACCAACAATTGAAAAGAGAAAGAAGGTAACATCATGACTTTAAATATAAGTGAAATATTAAAAGGTTGCACATCTGGTAAAATGCAGTCTGTGGGTTATATGCAAATCATTCCACTTATGTCAAAATTTGTTGATGATAATATTGCTCCTCCAACTGAAGTATCTTATTCAAATAAAAGCTATGGAGGTATGGACTTTGTAAATAAATCAGCTGATAAAACTGCTATCATTCCATTTTGTTGTGGAATTATGACTAATCAGACAGCTCAAAATCATGGTATTCCAAATACTAAATGTTTAAGTCCATCTTCAAAATCTAGTATTATGAATGCAGCATGTATTCAAGAAACTCAAGGTGGGTATATTAATGATGATGGTAAACATAAAATTACTATTCTTCCTTGGTCTATTAAAGAAGCTACTTTTATAACTAGACAACAACATAGCTATTCTAAATTATGGCCAAGCATCAGAGAGTTTAATCATCAATTAAATATTAAAGATACAAATGGTCAAACTCTTAATAGAGGTCATCTTGAATTTTATATGAAAAATTTTAAAGATGAACTTGATGAATTCATTGGTCAATATGAAATGGAACCAAATATGGTTGGATGTATTATATTGATGAATGGTGAAGTAGTTGGAATTGAGAGATCTCCTAATCATTCTTATTGGAAATCAATATGGGAACCTTTAATTCGAGAGAGTTATGGTTCTCTTGCATTAATGTATAGAAAACAATTTGGTGATAACCCTCCACCTCCAAAAACAAGAATTCCTATTGATTCACATGGAATTAATTCAATTTCTAAATTGAAAGACAGATTATTACAAGTGACACAAAAGGAAACTGGAATTATTAAACGTATTATTAATAGTTTTATTAAAAAGAAATTTAAACATGAAGTTATTGAAACAGTCAATAGTTATAAAGTTGAAGCTATTCAAAATGATCAATTTTTAGGTCAGATTGTTACTAATAATTCTAATGTTTCATATTGCTCTTTGATTACTACTGCTGATTGGATAAAAAATCCCACTGCTCATAGTTGGACTCAATCAACTGAATTCTCTATGTAATCCTCCATTAAAGGAAACCTGAAATGAACAGGTTTCCTTTTTTTTTGTTGATTTTATTATTATACATGAACATAATAATAAATAAACATTAAACTAGGTGGTTATGGATTTAGCTCCTCATTATACAAAAAATCGATAACTTAATAAAAAACTCATTATAACTAAAATAAGGAGATGCGCATGCCTAATGATCTTAGTAAAATTATATCTGATTTTCTAGCTGCTATGACATTCCCTTTAATTGGTACATTTCTTGTTGGTTTAATTGTATTATGGGGAAGATCTTTTAGTAAACGATTACTATCTATGTGGAGTGCTAAATCTTTTTTTGGAACTGGTCCTAAATCTTGGGTTAGTATTCCAACTGCTATAGGTTCTGAAATAGGTCAAGTTTCTGATATTGGGTTAAAGTGGATAACTATTAATATGGTTAATAATACAAGAAAATTTATACCTACTATAATGTTCGACCAAAACACATGGGACTTACTTCAGAAAAAAGCTATAATTGAAGCTGAAAATAAAATGAAAAAACTAGAAGATCAAAATCTAAGAAACCAAGATAGATAACTATTATAGGGAATTTATAATATTATAAGTTCCCTATTTTTATTTTTTGTTATTTTTTTATTACATGTGAACATATTAATAAATAATAATAGTTGATATGGCAATAAGGGTTTTGTTGGGGCTTTATTAAATTGAACAACTCCTCTGTTCTGGTTTTACCATGCCAATATGTCAATACCTCCACTGTTTTACCTTATTGCCATATCAACTATTATTATTTCATATTTGAAAATTAATTAATATATATTAATTTTTATCAAAATACATCAATTATCAAACAACTAAATATAAATTTATGAAATTATCTATATCCTATGTAACATATATATAATAAATGAAATAATTTAAATTTAAAAAAGGAGAAATATTAATTATGGGAAAAAAAGAAATGTTTGAAAAATTAGATTATATTAAACCAAAACCTAAATCACCAGTAGAATTAACAGAAAATCAATTAATAATTATAGCACCTCATCCTGATGACGAATTAATTGGTTGTTGGTCAATGTTAAATCATTCTAAAATAAAACCTGTTATAATATATACATCACCAAATATACCTGAAAAAAGAAAAAATGAAGCTTTAAGATTAAAGGAATTTACAAGAGTCCAAGTCCAATTATTCTTAAATAATATTCCTACTCAATTTCTTTCTAAAGAAAATACATTTTTATTTCCAGATCCAATTTATGATACACACCCTGATCATAGATCAGCTGGAGCAGTGGGAGAAGATATAGCTAGAAAAGGAGGGAATGTAATATTCTACTCAACTGAAATGAATACTCCTTATAAATATGCATTAGATGAAACAAATGTAAATCAAAAAGAATCTTTATTAAATAATGTATATTCATCTCAGTCAGACTTATGGAAATATGAAAAGAAATATATATTATTTGAAGGATTTAACCAATGGTTATTTCCTGGAGGATTATCACATGTTTCATCCCACAAATAAATTTATAAAAATAGATTATTTAAAAGATAGACAAAAAAAAGGAGATAAAATAGTATTTGTGAATGGTTGTTTTGACATTATACACTGTGGACATATAGATTTTTTAAAAAAGGCTTCTTATCTAGGAAAATATTTAATAGTTGGTTTAAATTCTGATGATTCTATTAGACAAATAAAAGGGAATAATAGACCAATTAATTGTGAGGAACATAGATCTATTGTATTAAATTCAATATCATATATATCAACTGTAATATTATTTGATGAAAAGACCCCATTAAAATTAATAAAAGAATTATCTCCTGATATATTAGTTAAAGGAAGTGATTGGAATGAAGAAGATATAGTTGGATCAGAAATTGTAAAAAATAATGGAGGTGTTGTAAAAACAATACCTTTTACTTATGATGTATCTACTACAAAATTAATTAATAGAATAAATAATATTAAATAAAGTAAATTATAGTTGTGGATTATAAAAATATTCACAACTATCTAAATAAAAAATTTTATAATTTGAAAAGAGAATATTATGAGAATTATTTTTGCACCCCAATATCCAGTGGACATGAGATATTCAAAATGGTGGTTTTATGAATTTCAGCATCAATTTAAAATGAGATTTGATGAAGTAATCACATTAGGGAAGGATTATACAAAAAAATTAATTAAATCAAATTATAATAAACAATGGTTTGCTCCTGTTGATGTAGCTATCGAATTTGAAATGATTCAGATATCTGAATATCTTAAGTTAGAACTTCGTGAGGATGATATTCTATTCCACGCAGACTTGAGTTATCCCGGGCTATTTCATAATGTCCTATATCATAGAAGGCCAAATAAATGCTATGCTTATTGTCACGCAACTGCTCGAAATAGATATGATTATTTTAAACCATCGAGAACTTCTAAATTTAAAGTAGAAAGTGGTTTTTCTTTATTATATGATAAAATATTTGTTGGTAGCAAATATCATGCTGATAAAATAAAATGGAAAAATACAGAAGTAGTTGGGTTACCAAATCCTACAATATTAACTAAATATAAATCTAAAAGAAATAAACATATTGTTTCTGTTTGTAGACCATCAATACAAAAAATAGATCTTAATATAGAAAATAAAGTAACTGAAAAATATGGTGATATTATAAGACCAAATGAACCATTTACTGAATGGTTGCAATATTCAGAATTTTTATCATCATCAAAAATACTCTTAATATCAAGTAAAGAAGATACCTTCAATTATACAATCCTTGATGCCATTAAATTAGGGTGTATACCTGTTGCTCCAAATAAATTATGTTTTCCTGAAATACTTCCATTGGAATATCTATATAACTCGCCAGAATCGTTATATGAGGTGATTAATAAAATAGATAAAGGGGAATTAGGTGTACCAAGAATTGAATGCTCACGACTCGTAGACGGGTTCTATGATAATATATATAATACAATGACTAAGTAAATAAATAAAAATAAACACGAACGATAAAATGTATTCAGGTTATTAAAATGGCAATATCACCATACCGCATGTTCTGGGATTGGATATTTGACAATAGTATGACAACTCCTATTCCTCAACCAGATATACTACTTAAATATAATACTCCTATTACTCCTGTATTTCTTTTTAAATCAATGATTAAAATAGGTAAATTAAATCATTATTTAAATGAATATTTAAATAATATAGGAGTATATTATCTAGATAAAGAAGAGTTGTTTATATTTATTAAAAAAGCTATTCGTGATTTTAAAGTAAAAAGAAAAGATATACACTACTCTCCATATAAAAAACAACATCAAATATTTGAAAAATTAAAAGTAAAAACTCCATTATTAAAAGATCATGATCTAGTTTATTTTATTGATATAATAGATAAGTCTAATGAAAAAGATTCTATATATGCTTCTTTTGGTATTGATAAACCAAAGAAACAAAAATTAAAGAAAAAGAAAAAAGTAAAAAAAATATCCCTTAAAGAATTTCTTGAAATTAATTTCCATTGGATCGATATGTAAATAAAAAAAAGAGTCGATCATCTGTAAATAGAATCGACTCTTTTTAATTTAATCTTTAATCTTTTATTCTAAAGATTTGAATTCCTCCTTTTTTCTTTGTAATTCCTTTTTTCTTCATTGTCTCTTTAAGTTTCTCTTGAAACTTGGGATCCTTGTTTATGTCTATAACTATTATTGATAGAGTGAATGCTATAACTGATACTATTATTAATGCTGCTATTATTATTATCATAAATTACTCCTTAAAAGTTAGGGGTAGAAGGCAAACAGTCTAAAGTATCGTCGAAATTATATTAACGATCTGTTTACCTTGAAGGTCGTACCCCTTGCAAAGTACTTTAGATACCATTGCAAGATACACGACCAAGTTACCATTCTATATTTTTACTTTCCATAAATTTTATTAAATCTAAGTATAAGTATTTATGGACTGGATCGCTTTGAAATACAACACCTGGAGATACTACCCATCCAGATTTGTATGTATTACACAATTCTTTTGGGGTAAAATGTTTATGATATGCAATACACCAGATTTCATCGTCAATCCCATACTGAAAGCTAAAACACCCAGGAGAATTATCTATTCTCCCTACTACAATATCAAGACTCTCAAGAATTCTATGGTTCCAATTCTTATTAAATTGATTAGTCTTATCTGAATTAGTCAAATTAAATAAGTTTCTCATATCATCAATTGAAAATTTCATTATTCTCTCTCCTAATTATAAAAGATTAAAATTACAAACCTTCCTATTATTGTAAAATAATATATATAGAATAACTATCTATATTGGATATACTATTTTCTTTTTTTTATTCCATACGTAAATCACATTATGTTCAGGTTGTGAAGCTCTTGATATTAACCATGGAAATTGATACTCTTCATGAGGTTCATTTAATATTCTTTTTTTATGAACTACTCTATTTCCTATATGGATATAAGTATTCACTTTATTTATTATCCAATTTTCATCAACACCATCTATATTTCCCTGATCACTATCAGGTTTATATATTTGAGTTACCCAATTAGATATTACTACTTTTGGTCTATATTTCTTTATAGCTTTCCTGTAGTCCATCTTTTTTACATTCTTTCCATATTTAACTGGAGTTTGTCCAAACTGTTTATACAAAGAAATTATATCTGGTTGTTGTTGCATATAAGAATCTGTAGCTATAATCCCTACAGCTTTTGCAAACGAACCATTTCCAGATCCTATTTCAATCACCTTTCGACCATCAATCTTATCTTTAATCCAATCGACCAACTCAGTAGTAGGTAATTGATAGAAGCCATTTTTTAAACAAAATAACTTTATATGATTTGGTGGTATATTATTATATACTAATGAATCTACTACTTTGATTCTTCCATTTTCTAATAAAATATCATTTAAATAATTCACGTTTTCATCTTTCAAAATTGTAGTAACCATATTTTATCCTTTTTCTATTTCTTCATCTAATTATTTTAAAAAATTAATATAACAATCCCTATTCATAAAGTAATATATATAGAAGTTTGTAATAAATATGAATATGAAATTTTTTTATATAAAAGGAACAAATATATAAATATAAATTTAAATTGTATATAGGAGCTAATATGTTTAGTTTAAAAAGATCGTTTGCTGATTGCTCTACATGTGATCTAATAAACGCACCATCTTGTATTTTAGAAACTAATTGTAAATCTGATTTAACAAAAGTTGATATAATTTTCATTGCAGAAAATCCTGGAAAAGAAGAAGTTAAAAAAGAAGTACCATTAATAGGTAAAGCTGGACAATTATTCAGAAAATATTTTGATAATCATTTAAAGAAAAATTGTAAATGGCTATTAACAAATAGTGTTTTATGTGCAACCATAAAAGATGGAAAAACAGAAAATCCTAATGATGAGACAATAGAAAAATGTAAAGAAAATTGTTTTAAAATTATAGAACAATCTAATCCTAAATTAATAGTATTAATGGGTTCATCTCCTATGAAAGCTTTTAATATAGCTAAAAGTGGTATTACAAATTTAAGAGGAAAAATATTTAAATGGCGAGATTTTGATGTGTTATTAACAATTCATCCATCATTTGTTGCTAGAGGTAATACTGCATATGAAGAATTATTTGAACAAGATTTAATATTAGCTGGTCAAAAAATTGGAGCAATTAAAACTGATAGAAAAATAAAACAGAAGGAAGTATCAACTGGAGTTAGTGGGATACACCATTATAAAATTCCAGAAAAATTCTATACAGATGAATATAGATTAGTAGATATTCAAACTATATCAAGAAAACAAATACTTTATATATTTAGAGATAACAATAATAATAAAGTTTACCATAAAGAAAATGATGATTATTATTATTATATAATCCCTAAAAATGTTGATGCAAGAAAATCTATCCCATATGATCAATTATATCAAGCAGTTATTCCATATAAAGAAAAAGCTAAAATAGATCATAATATATCATATGAAGGAGATATAAAATTATCTGTAAAACATGCTATGGATTATTATCATTTTAATCAAGGTGAAGCAGAAAAAATTAATTTAAATATAATGTTCTTTGATATTGAAGTTGATACTGGAATTGATAATAGATCTTTCCCTCAACCTAGTGAAGCTTTATACCCAATTAATATGATAACAACCATATATCATAAAGATAAAATATGTTATGTTGTTGATAATAAAACTGAACCAATTTTACCAATAGAAGGGATAGAAATAAAAACTTATAGCAGCGACAGGCAATTATTATCAGCATTTATTAATGATTTTAAAAATGTAGACCCTGATTATCTATGCGGTTGGAATTCTATAAACTTTGACATGGAATATATATTTAATAGAATGAGAAGACTTAAAATGAACACTGCATCGTTTTCTAAATTTAATGAATTCTATATAGATAGTTCTAAGTTTATATGTAAATTAACAGGTTGTATTCCATTAGATCAAATGCATTTATATAAAATGTTTACATTTACAAAATTAGAATCATATAGGTTAGATTTTGTAGCAGATACTGAATTAAAGAAAAAGAAAATTCCTCTTGAACATCCTATTAATGAAATGTATTATAAAGCATTAAATAAATTAATTGGGTATAATATTAGAGATACTGAATTACTAGTTGATTTAGAAAATAAACTTAAACATATAAATCTATTAAATGAATTAAGAGTTATTTGTAAATCTAGTTTTAATGGAGCAGCTTCTTCTTTTGGACAAGTTGATTCTATTATTGTATCATTTCTAAAAGAAAAAGGGTTAGCATCAAAAAATGCAAATCCTCATATAGATAAAGTTAAATATCCTGGAGCATTCGTATTAGAACCAGTACCTGGTATATATAATAAAGTAACTGATTTTGATTTTACATCTCTATATCCAAGTATTATTATTACATACAATATTGGTATGAATAATTTTGTAATGAAAACAGTCAATTCAGAAATTGGTTATGATTTAGCTTATTTGCCATTTGAACAATGGCCTCAAGAGATTGATTTTATTATTGATCCTGCATTTGAAGCAAAGCAACAACGATTGAAAAAAGAAGATGTCCAAAAAATTATAAAAGAAAAGAATCTAATCCATACTATTAATGGATGTTTTTATAAAAAACATAAAGATGAGGTATCTTATTATTCAGAAGTATTAGCTAATTTATTAGATTCTCGTAAATCTTATAAAGGAAAGATGTTTGAAGCAAAACAATCTGGAGATAATGATGCTAAAGAATTATATAATACACGCCAATTAGTGTATAAAGTTTTAGCCAATAGTTTATATGGCGTCATAGCTAATAAAGCATTTAGATTTTTTGATACGTCTTGTGCTGCAGCAATTACTATGGGTGGACAGGAAGCTTTAAAAACTTCTATTATTGAAGGTGAAGAAATAATGAAATCACTAAAATTTGATAATGAGTATAAGTCCCCAAAATTATTAACAAAAAGAGAAATGTTTGATAGCAATCTGAAAGATAGAAAATTTGATTATATTACAGCGGGTGATACAGATTCAATTTTTACATTATTTCAATCTTTTAAAAATGTAGATACAACTGAAAAAATTAAAGAATTATGTGATAAAGTCCAAACATTTTTAAATAAGGATATTATACCAGTTATAGTAAAAAACCATAATGCACCAATAGATACTAATAGATTAGAATTGAAAAATGAATTAATTATATCACGCGGATTATTTTTAGCAAAGAAAAGATATGCAATTCATGTAATAAATATTGAAGGTAGAGATACAGATCAAGTTAATTATATGGGACTCGAAGTAAAAAGGTCAGACTACGCAAGTAAAAGCAAGGAGTTTTTAAAAGAATTAATTGACATAATACTAAAATCAGAAAAAGTAAATTTAACCAAATTATTTAAATTTATTGATATCAAAGAAAAAGAATTCAGACAATTAATACAAAAAGGAGATATATCAATAGCAAGACCAGTTTCATTTGGCAGAGATTTAAAAAATTATAAAAAAATTCCACAAGGTGTAATAGCTATGTTAGCGTTTAATGAAATATCATACAATGCTCACGTAGTTGGTTCCAGAGGATATATGTTTCGAGTCGGTGGGATAGATTTAGATAAAGCTCCAAAAGAAGTTGTTGATAATTATAATAAATTTCTTGCTAAAGGAAAGAAAATTGAAGTAATAGCCGTGCCAGATGACCATGATTTTTTACCAAATTATTATATCCCTGATATGAAAGGTAATTTAAAATTTTCATTTGAAGATAGATATAATTTATTATTAGCTCCTTTAACAGAAGCAAAAAAGAAACAGGAGATTATGACAATATGAAATTATGTGAATATGGCTGTGGACAAAAAGCTAAATATGTTGTAACAAAAACTGGTAAAATGTGCTGTGAAAAACATATAAATAAATGCCCAAATATAAAATTAAAAAACTCAGAAGGACAAAAAAGAAATGGTTTCAAATGGAGTGAAGAAGATAAGAAAATAATGTCTATACGAAGGACAGGTAAAAATAATGGTATGTATGGAAAACAACATTCTGTAGAAACTAAACAAAAATTACGAAATAGACTTAAAGGAAAAACATATGAAGAACTTTATGGAGAAGAAAAAGCAAAAGAATTAAAAAGAAATTACAGTCAAAAAATGAAAAATAGAAAAGCTTGGAACAAAGGATTAACTGGATCAGATTATTGTAGTATTGAAACAATTAATAAATGGAAAAAAAGTTCAACTGAAAGAAAACATTCTGAATTTTCGAAAAATAAAATTAGTGAAGCAAATAAAGGGAAAATCAGATCAGAAAAAACTAAAAAGCAAATTAGTAATAAATTGAAAAAAATATGGAAAGATGAATTTAGTATATTTAACACAAAAGACTTTAAAGAAAAGAAAAGTAAAGCAAGTAGATATACATTAAAAGATTATCAAAATAAATATCCATATTTTTGTAAAATAGAAGATTTAAAAGAAGATAAAAATGGTAACATATATGCTCATTGTAAATATAATGAGTGTATTAATTCGAAAGAAAATGGAGGATGGTTTATTCCTACATCATATCAATTATCTTATAGAAAATGGGCTATAGAACATCCTGATGGCAATGAAGCAGCTTATTTATATTGTTCAGAATATTGTAAACAAAATTGTACATTATCTGGAAAATCAATAGTTGGATTAATTAAAGAAGATCAAATACGAGCAGGAATAATAAAAGAAGAATATTACACATCAGAAGAATATCAAACATGGAGAAAAGAAGTATTAAAAAGATCTAATAATCTATGTGAATACTGTGAACAACCAGCAGAACATTGTCACCATATAGAACCACAAAAGCTACAACCTTATTTATCATTAGATCCAGATAATGGTTTAGCTTGCTGTAAAGAATGTCATTATAAATATGGGCATAAAGATGAATGTAGTACTGGAAACCTAGCTCATAAAGTTTGTTTATAATTTAAACGAAAGGTATATACATATAGTGAATATAAGTGAAAATTCTGATAATATGAGAATGTGTGAATATGGTTGTGGTAAAGAAGCTAAATATCCTCCAAGAAAAGGGATGAGGAAATGGTGTTGTAGTGAACATTATAGGTATTGTCAAAAAATACAAGCTAAATATAAACAAACAACACAAAAAAAATACGGTGTTGATCATCCTATGCAATTAAAAGAATTTCAAGATAAATCAAAACAAACATCACAAAAAAGATATAATGTTGATTATCCTATGCAATTAAAAGAAGTTAAAGATAAACATAAACAAACATTTCAAAAAAAATATAATGTTGATAATCCTATGCAATTAAAAGAATTTCAAGACAAATCAAAACAAACATCACAAAAAAAATACGGTGTTAATAATCCTTCACAATCAAAAGAAGTTCAAGATAAACGCAAACAAACATTTCAAAAAAAATATAATGTTGATAATCCTATGCAATTAAAAGAAGTTAAAGATAAAACAAAACAAACATTTCAAAAAAAATATAATGTTGATCATCCATTACAATTAAAAGAATTTCAAGATAAACGCAAACAAACATCACAAAAAAGATATAATGTTGATTATCCTATGCAATTAAAAGAAGTTAAAGATAAAACAAAACAAACATTTCAAAAAAAATATAATGTTGATAATCCTATGCAATTAAAAGAATTTCAAGACAAATCAAAACAAACATCACAAAAAAGATATGGTGTTGATCATTATTCAAAAACTCCTAAAATGAGAAAGTTATTAAGAGAAAGACGCTTAAATTGTGTAACACCAGCATATAATAAAAATTCAATTAAATATTTTGATATATTAAATAGTATAGGTTTTAATTTTCAACATGCTCAAAATGGTGGAGAATATAGAATATGTGGTTATTCTTTAGATGGTTTCGAAATAGATTTGAATATTGTTTTTGAATGGGATGAACCTTCTCATTATAAAAATGGAGAATTAATTGAAAAGGATAAAACACGACAACAAGAAATTACAGAAAAAACAGATTGTTTATTTGTTAGAGGTAAATTAGATAAACATAATAATATAATTGATGTGGATGAACCAAGATTTAAAGAGATATTTATTGAACAAGGAATTATGAAAATATGATGGAACAAATAGTCAAAAAGGAGAAGTTAATGAAATGATCTGTGAATATGGTTGTAATAGAGAAGCTAAGTATCAATTTAAAAATGGTAAATGGTGTTGTGAAAATCATCATTCTAAATGTCCTGTAAATAGAAAAAAGAATTCCAAATTTAATATGGGTAAAAAATCTTATGAAAGAAATGAAAATATAAAACAAATCCTAAGAGATAAAATAATAATATGGCATAAAAATAATAAGAATGAATTCAAAGAAATTATTAAAAAAAGAAAAATTATTGGAAATAGAATAACAACAACTAAATTATGTGATTATGGTTGTGGATATATAGCAAAATATAAATTCAAGAATGGGAAACTATGTTGTTCTGATCATTACTGGAAATGTAAAAGTTCACATAAAAAAGCAATTCTAAATCAAAAACCTGAAAAAATAATAACAACAGAATTGTGTGATTATGGTTGTGGAAATATAGCAAATTATATATTACCAAAATCTAAAAAATATTGTTGTTCTTCAAATTGGGCTAAATGTACAAATATTAGAAAGAAAAATTCAAAAACAAATTCTATAAAACAAAAAGGAGAAAATAATGCCAGATATGGAGTAAAATTGACTGTTGAAGAAAGAAGAAATGTTAGATTAGGAAACCTTAGAGACTTGGAAAATAAACATGGACAGATAGTTCCAAATTATAATCTAAATGCTTGTAAGTTAATTGAAGAATATGGAAACCAACATGGTTATAATTTTCAACATGCTGAAAACGGTGGAGAATTTCATATAAAAGATTTAGGTTATTGGGTAGATGGTTATGATGTAGAAAAGAATGTAGTAATAGAAGTTGATGAATCTCATCATTTTGATTATAATGGAAATTTAATTGAAAGAGATATTAGAAGACAAAAAGAAATAACTGAATTTTTGAGGTGTGAATTTATAAGAATTAAAAATATAGGAGTGAATAATGCAAAATATTAAATTGGTGGAAAATTTTAAAAGCTTTCAAGGAGAAGGGCCAGATTGTGGAAAATCTATGTTAATACTTAGATTTAAATATTGTGATAGGGTTGAAAATAAAAAACCTTGTAATTTTTGTGATACAATTTTAAAAATGAGAATAACTAATGAATCTGAATCTAAAATAGAAGATATACAAAAAATAATAGATAATACAAGTTCCGGGATTTTAATCACAGGTGGAGAAACCACATATGAAATACATATAGAAAATTGTATATCTTTAATTAATAATCTAAATTATCCAATCGCAAATATAGAAACAAATGGATATGATATACAAAAACTTTTAAGTAAGATAGATAAAAATAAAAATGTGAAAGTTATATATTCGCCAAAGTTTTTTAACAATGACGAACTTAGTAAAGAAATTGATAAAACTAAACAGATATATAGAGATAAAAGAATTTATATAAAAATTGTTGCTGAAGAAAAAGATATTATTAGAAGATATTTGCGTAATATTCAAAATTTGAATATTAATGATAGAGTATATTTAATGCCACAAGGAAAGACAAGAAAAGAATTAATTTCTAATTCACCAATTGTATTTGATCTAGCAGATGAGTTCAATATGAATTTTAGTTCACGGGATCACATAATGTTTGATTTTATATAGGAATAATTATGGGCGATGGTTATAAAATAGATTGGAAATTAGAACAGAATATTAGAGAAAATAAAGTATGTAACACATGTCAATATGGAACTTCTTTTGCAGATAAAGACGAAGTTATTTTTTGTTTATATAATATAGATGTACATCCTGATGATATTCCTGGTATAAAAACTTGTCTTAAATGGAAAAATAAATGAATATTGATAATAATTTGAAAGTAGGCGATCTAGTAGATATTGAAACTACATCAGGTAAATTATTTGAAACATTATGTGTGAAAATTCATAATAATAAAATAATATTTGATGATGGAATTACTAGATTGCAAGTACATAGAAAAACAGGTAACATATTAATTTTGAAAAAAAGAAAGGAAGTAAAATGCCAACATTGGAAGAATTAGAAAACAGATTTGCTTACCATCAACCATTTGGAAATCAAACAGAACGATATAATGATATTAGACATTTTGGATTAAATTTATCATTAATAATAAATGATAGATGTCCTGAAAGTCGTGAAAAGTCATTAGCATTGACAAAACTTGAAGAAACAGTAATGTGGGCAAATAAATCAATTGCAGTAAATGAGACAAAAATTGATGATAAATCCTAATATACCAAATAAAAATTAATAAACAATAGAATAATTATAAATGAAAGGAATAATTAAATGAAAGTAAATGAATTACACGCAGTAAAGAATAACGTAATTGTTGAACCATTGAGAAGCGACATAACTGAAGGAGGAATTCATATCCCAGAAACTGCTCAAAATAAAGATCCTCAAATACTATGTAATGTTATATCTGTAGGTCCTACCGCTGCTAAAGAAATTCAACAAGCAAAAAAACTTATATGTCATCCTAATGGTGGTTTTGCAATATATGTTGAGAATCGTATTATTAGGGTCCTTAAGGATGATGAAGTATATGCTGTTGTAAAAGATAAGGATGCAATTTTAGAAGAAAATGAACAACTAGAGAAAGCTAAACAAGAAGTTAGAATTACTCGTGAAAAAATAATGGATGAATTAGGGAAAAAATTTAAATGACTTTATAAAAACTGGATAAATAAAGGAAATAAAAATGACTTCAAAAATTGAAGATAATAGTAATGCAATGAAAGAGAAAATTCGAAAAGAAGTAAATAAAACTATAGAAAATTCTCCTATTGTAGTATGTGTATGTGGACATAATAAATGGGAAACATTATTTGTAGTTAAACACGTTCCTAAATCAATATCGAAAAGCGAATATATAGATATCCCAATCTTATCTTGTCGTAATTGTGGATTAGATATTCCTAAACCAAGTACATTAAAAGCAATTCCATTTCAAAAAGATAAATTAAAAGGAGAAATATTAAATGAATCAAAATCAGCAACAAATGAAAGTAAAGATGGATCCTCTTCAAGCTCAAAAGATGATAGAAAATGCTGAACCTGTAAAATGCAAATGTGGTAATGAAATATTTACTCAAGGAGTTGTAAGAAAAAAAGTATCACCTTTAGATCCTGCAAATACGACTGGAAAACCTCAACAAATTAATATTCCAATATTATATTGTATAAGTTGTAAAAAACAATTTGTAGTATAAGTGAATTAAGGAGAAATATTAAATGAAATTAGTGAAACCCAGTCATGAAATATTAAGTGATATCGATGGTGAAAAAATTTTAAAGAATATTGAAATAGCTGGAAGGGTATGTTATAAATCAGAAGATAAAATTTCAAATGATTCTGCTGTTAAACTTATTAAAAAAGTACTTAAATCTGGACATCATTCAGTTATTGAACATGAATCAATAAGGGTTAGATTTATTTGTGATCGTGGTGTTACACATGAAATGGTACGACATAGATTATGCTCAATATCACAAGAATCAACAAGATATTGTAATTATGCAAATAAATATAAATTTGTTGAAGGTATAACTTTTATCATTCCTCCTTGGGTTGATATTAAACCAGGTGAATATAAATATACATATGATAGAGATCTTGTTAAAGAGAGAGCAGATATATATTGGTTTGAATCAATGCTTGATGCAGAATCTGTATATACAGAACTAATAAATAGTGGATGGGTTGCACAACAAGCTCGAGCAGTTTTACCAAACTCTTTAAAAACTGAAATTATATTAACTGCTAATATTAGAGAATGGAGACATATATTTAATCTAAGATGTGCTAAAGATGCACATCCCCAAATTAGAGAAGTTATGTTTCCTGTATTAAAAAAATTAAATGAGAAAATACCAGTTTTATTTAATGATATATATGAAAAGTATAAAGATATAAAAATGTAATTAATTAAATTAGAACGGAGATATAAATAATTTCCGTTCTAAAATATAAAAGGAAATTAATAAATGAATCCTTCATTAATAAGATTATTAACATTTGGTAAAGTTGGTGGTCGATTACTTGGACGTTTTAGTGGTCTTATAACTATACTAGGAACACCTACATATTATATGGGAAAAGCTTTTCATAAATATTGGTTAAAAGATGATAATGCAAGAAAAACAATACGAAATTACACATGTAACCCTTATGATCAGAAAAAATAAACTTTGAAAGTTATAAAATGAAAGTAAATTCAATTAGATTAGTTACTTGTTTTTGTTGCATGTTCACTTGTATTTTTATTTTATATACTAGTACTAATACTAGTAAAATTAATAAAGATAACCAAGAAATATTAAAAAGAATAGAATGTAGTTTAGAACAAATTAATCAACAATATAGACTTAATTATTTACACGACCAATTATGGAGATTAGACAACATATATAAAGATTCAGATAAGATACCTAGAAAAATAAAGAAAAAGTATAAAAAGTTAGAAAAAGAAATAAATGAAATAAATAAAAAATTTAAATCAAAACATAAATTGAGAAGTTTTTTAAAAGAGTTATTACCTGGGTAGGTTTAGATTATAATGAATAATAAATCAAAAAATAATTTTATTTTTAATGTCTTTACTAATTTTGTTGCTACTTTTCTTGGTTTTATAATAGCAATTACTATTATAGATTATTCACACATCTGTATTAAAACAGATAATATAAAAGAATACTCTCATACAGATCAAGAAAATTCTTTATATGATTTATATGAACAACTATCAATTATACATAATCAATATAAAAATTTAGATGATATGTCTAATGAAGTGGAAAACAAATATAAGAAAATAAAAGAAAAAATATTATTACTCGAAATTGAAATTTATATTAAAGATCATATTGAGGTTGAATAATGAATATTAATAAAAAAGCAATGGAAGCCAATTTCCCATTGCTTGATAAATTTAGAGAGTTAGCACCAGGTTCTTATAAACATTGTCAAAATGTAGCAAGTATATGTGAATCTATAGCTGCTGAATTAAATTTGGATATTGATCTATTAAAGTGTTCTGCTCTTTACCATGATATTGGTAAAATGAACAATCCATTATGTTTTTCTGAAAATCAATCTAATGGTTTAAATATGCATGATGAGTTGGAACCATATATTTCTTGTCAATTAATTACAAAACATATTGGTGATAGTGTTTTATATTTAATCCAAGAACCAGAAATACCAATTGAAGTTATTCCTATTATTGCTCAACATCATGGAGATACTATACTTAGAAGTATATTCTCAAAAACAAAAGGAGATCCTGAAGATAAATATAGATATAAAAGTAAAAAACCTCAAACTCCAGAAGCATCAATTCTTATGATTACAGATTCTGTTGAAGCTACTGCTCGTGCACTATTTAATAATACAAATGATAATGAATTTATTCAAAATTCTATAGATGGAACTATTGATAAATTAATTGATGATGGTCAATTAGATATAATGAAAATTGGTGTTTTAAAAGTTGTTAAAAAAGTGTTATTTAAAGAATTAGAATCAATTTATCATAAAAGAATATTATATAAAGATAATGAAAATAAAGATCAAACAGTTGGTGAAGTTAAAGAATAGTTAAAAAAGTATTGAATAAATGTGAAAATATTATATATTAATGTAACATATTATAAAGGAGTAGGTTATTATATCTACTCCTTTATTTTTTGTATAATATGATATAATATGAGGAGTTTATATAATGAGAATCTGTGAATATGGTTGTGAGAAAGAAGCGAAATATCAATTTAAAAATGGGAAATGGTGTTGTTCTGAATTTTTTTCAAAATGTTCAAAAATTCGAGAAAAAAATTCAAAAGGTAATATAGGAAAAAAATTTAAACAATCTGAACCAAAAAAATATAATGGTAATAATAAAAAATGTGAATATGGTTGTGGTAAAGAATCAAAATATTATTTTGATGTTTCTAATAAATATTGTTGTTCTTTACACTATAGAAAATGTGACAACGTTAGAAAAAAATTATCTAATTCATTTATTAATAATCCTATGTATGGTGGAAAAATTGGAAAGGATAATCCATTTTATGGGAAAACACACACAAAAGAAACAAGAGAAAAAATTAGAAAACACAGAACAGGATTTAAAACATCAGAAAAAACAAAAATTAACAAAAAAGTAACTATTGATTATATAAAAGAAAAATATTCTACATTTTATAAATCTGAAAAAATGAGATACGATCCTGATAACCCAGATAAAAGAATAATTCAAGTTCATTGTAAAAATCATAAATGCCCTAATTCAAAAGAACAAAATGGGTGGTTTACTCCAACAGGATATCAATTTGAAGATAGAAGGAGAGCTTTAGAAAATCTAAATGGAAATGATGCAGCATATTTTTATTGTTCAGATAAATGTAAACAAGAATGTCCATTGTATAATAAACGAGTAAGTCAATTAATAAAAGCAGGAATAATAAAAGAAGAATATTATACATCACAAGAATATCAAACATGGAGAGGTGAAGTATTAAAAAGGTCTAATAATCTATGTGAATACTGTGGACAAAAAGCAGAACATTGTCACCATATAGAACCTCAGAAATTGGAACCTTATCTAAGTTTAGACCCAGATAATGGTTTAGCTTGTTGTAGTATATGTCATTATAAATATGGACATAAGGATGAATGTAGTACTGGAAAATTAGCACATACTATATGTAAATAAATAACGAAAGGAAATAGAATGATTAAATCAAATTTTGTGTTAGCTGGAATTGAAACAATGTATTCATATTATAAACTTCTAGTATTAGAAAATAGAGATAATGTATTTAATGATAATTTTACTATTGATCAATTTAGACAATGCTCAGAAAAAATATTTACAGCTGGTTTACATTCATTTGGACAAAATTTTACAGGCAGAAAAAAATATAATAAATATATAGAAAATGAAGCTGATTTATTTATAAAATGTAAAAGCATATTTAAAGGTTCAATAGAGCTATTCATAGATTCAGGAGGTTTTCAAATTTCAATTGGGCGGTTAGAAAAAAACGAATCCGAACATTTAATAGAATTATATCACCAATTTTTAATTGAAAAACATGAATTATTCGATAGAGCATTTATTTTAGATTTACCTCCTGGTCCAGGTTGTAAATTATTTACATCATTTAAAGATGTATATGATTATAATATTAGAACGTATACTATGGCTAAAAATTTACCTCAAGAAGTAAGAGATAAAATTATTTATATACATCATTTTAGAACTCCAATGTTATGGGATATATATACAAGAATTTTAGACACAGATGATATGTTCGATTCATTTAAATACTTTGCAACAGGAGGAATAATTGCAAATGCATCTTCTGATGCAGCAATACCATGTATTATATATGTTTTACCTTTAATTCCCATATTAAAAAGGTTTGTAGAAAAAGGAAGAAAAGAATTACATTTTCATATATTAGGTGGAGCTAACTATAGGGATGTTTTGTTTTATGAAATCTTTAAAAAATTAATAAAAGAAAAACATGATGTTGAATTAGAAATAACATATGATTCATCGGGAATTTTTAAAGGTTTTATGCGTGGCAGAGTTCTTATGGTTGAACGAAACGGAATCATTCATAAACTGGATTTAAAGACTAATAATTTAAATTCAAGAGTGCTAGGTACAAACAAAACGACTCAACAATTATATTTTGATGCATTGGACGAATTAGCTGAATTTCATAATTTCAAAAAGCTAGGACTAACTAGAGTATATAATGAATCATCAGGTACATTTACAAATGACGTGAGAATGTATTCAGCATTGACAATATTACATACATATGCAAAAGTTCAAACAATATTAAGAAAAAAGGCTGCTGAATTATATGAATTATATAACGATGGAAAATATAAAGAATTTAATATGGAAATGGAATTAATAACTAGAAATTTAAATTATGGTAAAATGTCTAGAAAACAAAGAGCAAAATCATATAGTGTAATTAATTCATTGGATATGTTATCGAATATAGATGAAAAATATTGTCAATTTTTAGTTAATAAACATTTAGCGAAAGATGAATTTATTGATTTGGACTATAAAACAAGGATAATGACAATATGAATAAACCAACATTAGAAGAAGGTTATATAATATGTAAAGAATGTAATGGAGATGGATATATTAAATCAGACAATATCCTTTGTGATATATGTGAAAGGTGTCAAGGTGAAGGTGTACTAGATTGGATTGAAAATGTTGTTGGTAAAAAGAAAAAAAGTAGTGAAGAAATACAAAATATTTTTACAAATCAAACAAGAAATGAAATTTATATTGAAGATTTGGGACTAGAAATAAAACCCGGAGAACACGTTAACCTATCAGCATATTATTCAACAAAGGATATAAATAATTCTGTATCATTAAAAGATGCAATATTTGATGGAAAAGTAATAATAGAAGAGGGATATGATTTGTACGGACAACATAGACAAAAACCAAAATTAAAAGAAGGTGATGTATATTGTGAAAAATGCAATGGTATAGGTATTATTAATCAAAACCCAGCATGGGAATGTGAAAGATGTCAAGGAGAAGGTAAATTAGATTGGATTGAAAATGTTGTTGGTAAAAAGAAAAAAGGACTTGCTAATCTTTCATCATCAGTAATGATACCAAATGTACAATCTTATTTTTATTCACCTCCACCTAGATATATTGAAACTAAAAAGGATATAAAATGCAAAAAAACCAATTGGATAAAGTCATTCTTTCACCGGGTGATGTGCATTGTGAAGAATGTAATGGTACAGGCACTGTCCATCAAAACCAAACATGGGGATGTGAAAGATGTCAAGGAGAAGGTAAACTAGATTGGATAGAAAATATTGTTGGAAAAAAGGAGAAAATTTCAAATGTCAATTCAACAACCTGGTATGCACCTGCAGGTTTTAGAAGGTCAAAAAGTGGAAAAAATCAAACTTGAAAAAGTAACACTATCAGAAGGTGAATACAGTTGTGAAGAATGTGATGGTACAGGTTTTAAACCTGAATTCTTATCTGATTGTAAAAAATGTGAAGGAACTGGAAAGTTTGATTGGATAGAAAATATAGTTGGTAAAAAAACTTCTAATATTTCACCTTTAGATAGAATAAATACTAAAAGTATGTTATTATTATATATTAAGAGAACAATATATAATAAATTAGAAAATATAGTTGGTAATATTCATAATAGTATAACTATTGACATATTTAAAAACAATATTAGTCGATTTCTAGATGATATAAAATCACGTAGAGGATTTTATGATTATTATATTAATATATATAAAGTACCACCTAATGATCCATTTGGTAAAATTAAAATTATTACAAATATAATTATAAGTATTAAATTAAATAAAACAGCAGAACGTGTAGAATTAAGATTTGAGGTATTCTAATAACTATGAAAAAAGAATTAACTATAAATGAAGGTGAATATATATGTTCTGAATGTAATGGTAATGGTCATATAAAGAATGAAAAATATATTTCATGTAAAAGATGTCAAGGTGAAGGTAAATTAGATTGGATAGAAAATATAGTTGGTAAAAAACCAAACCAAAAAATATTGAGAGGATTAAATTGGGAAAATAAACATCCAAATTCACCAATACATGGAGATACATATTATAATGCTTTAGATAACATAATGTACATATATAATTCAGATACATCAACTTGGTACCATGTATAATGACCAGAATAGGATACTTTAATGAAAAAAAAAGTTAATTTTAAAAGATGGCGAAGTTATATGTGATAAATGTAATGGATATGCTTTTAAAAGGACAAAAAGAGAAAATCCAGTATACATATGTGACAGATGTGGAACAGCAGGAAAACTCGATTGGATAGAAAATATAGTAGGTAAAAAGGAAAAAGATTTAAATAATATTAATATTATGCAACACAAAAAAAGAATTTCAGATAGTATTCGCATTCCATATAAATTTTTAACAGGAATAGAAGAACATATAGAAAAAATTACAAGTGATATTGATAAAGAAATAGTAGAGACTTTTATTAAGCAATATAACAAACTCTAAAATGGAGGCAATGTGATAACTGAATCATTTTTAAATAGTTGTTTTTGTATAGTATTAGGAAAAACTGATAAAGTAAAAAAGAATGCTTCTCTATTTCGAGATATTTTATCTGTATTAGAATTTTATGACAAACAAAATAATGTAGAAATACCAGTAAGTATAAAACCAAAAATAGAATGTTTGAAAAAAATATGCGAGTTATCATTAGATGGTAAAATAAAAGAAAATGTAATAGACAGTGTTTCGCTAACAGCTAAATATACACAACTCCATGATTTTCTAAATGATAAATTTAAAGAAGTATTAAAAGACATAACAGTTGAGGACATTGTTAAACAAATCAGATTAAGAAAAAAATTAATATCTTTATTATCAAATTATGATAATTTATCTACATTTTTGGAAACTATAAAAAATGGAACATTTGAAAGTACTGATGATATAGTTGAAGATTACGAAGTAATGGTAAAAGAACTATATTCGAGTATGATGAATGAAAATAGAGGAATTTCTATTGAATCAACTGCATCATTAGACTTATTAAATGATAATTACGAACATGCCTTAAAAATGATTCAAGAAAAATATGAAAGAAAGAATTCTATTCCAACTGGTTATAAAATATTAGATACTGAAGTATTAAATGGAGGATTTGAGCCTTCAAGACTTTATATATTTGGAGGATCTCCAGGCAGTGGTAAATCAACATTATTAAATAACTTTATTATTAATTGTGCAACTAAAAATATAGCATTTGATTTAGATGGAAATTCTTCAAACAAAGATGGATCAAAAAACGTTTACATATATATTACATTAGAAAATACAATAGAAGAATCTTTATTAAGAACATACCAACCAATGTTTAGTAAAAGAATAAATCAAGTTCTTCAAGAAATATCTGCTGGTGTAGATATTAAAAAAATAATTGCAGAACAATTAAATAAAACTAATAGTACAATTATAATGAAATACTTCCCAGCTATGAGTATATCAACATTAGATATAATGGCTGTATTAGATGATGCAATTTCTCAATATGGTAAAGATAGTATAAAAGGATTATATGTAGATTACTTGGATTTATTAAGAGCGGATACTAAATATGATATGTACAGATTAGAATTAGGGCATATTACATTATCTCTAAAAAGATTAGCTGTTGATTATAATATACCTGTAATTGTACCAACTCAATTAGGAAGGGCATCATATAGAATAAAAGATTCTAGAGATTTAAATAACGATTTAATGTCAGAATCTGTTAAAAAAGTAGAACATGCTGATTTTATAGGACTTATGGCTAAAGATCCAAATGATGATACATTAGTACATTGTAGAATTGGGAAAAATAGAAGTGGTAAGGCAAATATTAATATTGAATTTAAAGTCAACTTTGATATATTTAAATTCTTAGAAGGAATAAAATTAAGTAACGATGGTAAATCTAATATACTATCTGTAGATCAAACAGGATTCAGTGGATTAGGTAAATCTGATTTTTAAAACAAAATAAGCATATATTAATTTTGGTATAATTTTATTTATACCCAATTATAAATAAATAAATCCTCTACTTTCCCTCCTTACTAGAAACAAACTATATATAATCTAATAAAAATAGAAGAACAAAAACTAAATCTGATTATTTATTGTACTGAAATTATACTTATTAAGGAGGAAATACAAATGAGTACAAAAAGAGTATCTTATATGAATTTGCTTAAAGAAGCAATTAGTGAATTTGACACGTCAAAATCTGTAGATGTAAAAGGTCCATTTATTGATCCTATTGTTGGTTATGATGGGAATGGTGAACTCCAAACTCATAAAGATGCTTCAGGCATTTTAGAACGATATTATTTTAATAACAAAGATGATAAAGGCGTTCAAGTTGAAACTGCATCAACTCCAAAGGCTGGAGATAAAGATAAACCTATGGAAGAGGTTCCGCCTAAAGATGTTTCTCCAATTAAAAAAGACATCGAAGATGCAGTTAATATGAAGTATGAACAAAAAGATGACGAAAATGAAAAAGATGACGATGATGATGATGATGACAAAAAAGAAAATGGCAAAGAAGAAATGTCAGAATCTGAAAAAATAGAAAATGCAGTTTTGGAAAAGTTGATCGAAGAAATGGAAGAAGATGTTTCTGAAATGGATTTTACTAAAGATGCTAATCAAACAGAACCTGCTGGTGATCCAGATAAAGATAATGCAGGACAAATTCCAGATAGAAAAGATGTAGCTGATAAGTTTACAAAACCAGCAAAAATCAGTGAACAAGAAGACGCTCCAGAAGATGATGCAGAAACACCAGCTACTGATACTGGAGCTGAAGAAGGTGGAGAAGATGAAGCTGAAAAATTAGATGTTGACAAAAAGATGTCATCAGAAGCAGCAATCCGTCGTCCTTACTCTTCTGCTGACCAAGATCTAGAAGAACAATTTAGAATTTTCTCAGAAGAAATTGAAGATATGGAAGATGAATCAAAAAAAAAGTAATAAATACTAAAAAAATATCTTCGAGTGAAATTCGTGTATAATATAATACATAAAAAAAATAACCTGACATATTAATAACAATATGTCAGGTTATTTTTTTAAGTGAAAGGCGAAGTTACTATGGAAAAAATGAAATATGATATTGAAGGACTTGGAAGATTTGTTATATTTAAAGGTCAGCAAATAAGGACTCCATGTTCAATTGAGACTAGTAATGAAAATGAAGTTGTTCTATTGGAGTTTTATCTACATACTAATAGTATGAATTATCAAAAACATCCTGTTCAAAAACCTGAACAAAAACAAAATACACGGACTATTAAAGAACCAAAAAAAATACAAAAAAAACCAGTACAAAAAATAAAAAAAGATAGAAAGTCCATGTCTATTTTAGAAAAATTAGTGGTTGATGAGAAAATCGAAGGATTTAATAATGAAAAAAATTGAAATATTACAGACTGGCATACGACCAATTATTATTTTTGATAATGATCAAACTCCATTAACTGAATATTCTAAAAATACTTCAAGACTTTTAAGAAGTGGAAATATTTCTATTTTAGAAACATCTACAGGAAATATAATATTAAGACCTCAGAATATATATTCTATTATAATTGAAAATAATATCGATAATAAAAATCAAAAAGAAATTGTAAAGGAGTTAGTAGACAATATAGATGAGACTCCACATCAAGAAGATATTATAACAGGATAATAAAATGAATATAATTTCAGTAGTCTTAATTAGCATTGTTGTGATATATTGTTTACAATATATTATTAGATCAAAAGAAATGTATAATTATATTAATATCTTTGAATCATATAATGCTGTACTTACATATAATATGGAGAAAGCATACAATATTATATATAAGGATAAAATATTAATATACTCAGTTGAAGGGACTAGACCAACAGAAGCTGATTTTGTATCTCATACCATGGACTTTTGTCATTTGGTTCTAAAATTAATGGGACCTTCATTACAAGAAGAATTTTCTAAATTATATGGAAACGAGGATACTTTAATATTTGTAATTACTGAATATTTTAATGATAGGTCTGAAAATGATGAGATAAGAGAAGCATCTATAAATGAACTTATGGAAAAAGACATAGATGAAAAATAATAAGATATACCAACAATATTTAAATGAGCTATTTTTGGATGAAATAAAGAGTAATTCACAAACTCGTATAACTAGACAAGCTAAAATAGCAAGAGATGTAGGAGCTAGAGCGGTTAGAGTTGGTAAAACAAGAAATGATTCTTTATATAAAAGAATGACTTATCATTTAGAATTATATAAAAAGTTTAAAAGACAATTAATTCAAAAATATGGATCTAGAGTAAAAATGAAAGCTAGGACTTAAATTATGCCATCTTTAAAAGATAATTTTGAAAAATTGAAGTTAGCAATAGTTGGTACAAAAACAACAAATATAGATAAAAAGCTTGATAAAGCTATTGTTGATATTACTAATTATAGAGCTAAAAGTGGAAGAAACGGATATATAGATTTAGTCCGTTCTCTAATTGGGAAAAGTTCTTCTGGTTTTACCGTAGATTCTCAAAACAGTGGAATATTTGGACAAGGAGGTTCTTCACCTGCAGCGTTTGGTCAAGCTGCGAGAATGACGAGATACAGAACATACCAAAGCATATCAGTAATGATTAGTTACTGTTATCGCGCTTTAGATGTTTTAACTGAAAATATTATTGCACCTGACGATATTACTAAGCACTCTTTAGACGTCAAATCTAAAAAATTCTTAGAAGGTGAAGATGAACAAGTTGGTTCAAAAACATTATCAGTAAAAGATACAATTAAAAAATTAAAACTAGATAATAATTTAAATATGATTGTAAGAAATACTCTTCTATTTGGAGATTTCTTTTGTGAGATAGCAGACGCTAAAACAGCACTAACTAGTAAAGCTTATTTAGCTGAGCAACAAATTTTGAATAATGGATTGAAAGATATATTTGAAGTAGATGGTCGTAAAATTTCTATTGATTATAGTTCTTTTTCAGAATCAGATCTATTTGTAGATGAAGCAAAGAAGAAAAAAGAAGATAATATTAAAAATTTAAATTTAGTATTTCATGATCCTAACCAAATTATAAAATTACAAAGTGAATTATTTCCTCTTTGTTTTGGATATCTAGTTTTTCCGAAAGCTAATTATATGCCAAATGCCCATATGCAAGATATGGGTGTAAATGATATTTGTGTTTCTATTATCAAAAGTATCGAAAAGAAAATACCTCAGATAGCAGAGTTTAATGATAAAGAATTAAAAGATATTATTAAAACAATGCTAGCATCAGGTGTAGATCAAAATAAAATGATGAATATTAGATTTATACCTCCTAATAGAATGCAACATTTTATGAGACCATCAACTAAATATCATCCTTATGGAGAATCTATATTTGAATCTGCACAATTTACAGCTAAAGTTCTAATTGCTTTAGAAACAGCATTAGCTGTACAAAGAATAAATAGGTCTACTGAAAAGAGAAAAGTTAGTGTAGAAATTGGTCTTCCTAGAGATGCTAGAAAAATGATTGAGTCTTTAAAAGAAGAATTTAGAAAAAGAAAAGTAAGTCTAGATTCATTTGGAACTGTTGATACAATTCCATCTATGGTTTCGACATTCGAAGATATCTATATCCCAACAAAAGATGGAAAACACTTTGTCGATGTACAATCATTTTCAGAAGGTAATATAGATACAAGAAGTAAAGTAGATGAATTAAATTTTTTAAGAGATCAAGTAGTCGCGTCGCTGGGTGTGCCTGCTAGCTTTTTGAATATAGAAGAAAATTTATGCTTAACTATTTCAAATACTTATATACCATTGCTTAGTGGTGAAATAATTTCGTTAGAAGAAGTAATAAGAAATTATGAATTAGAAAAGCAAATGTGGGTATATAGTTATGATCATAATATTGGAAAATTAGTCCCTGGAAAAATAACATGGGCAGGTAAAACAAAACTACAAACATCATGTATTAGAGTTCATTTAGATAATGGAGAATCTATAGATTGCACACCAGAACATCCTTTTATGTTAAGAGATGGTACTTATAAAGAAGCACAATATTTAGAAGAAAATGAATCATTGATGCCTTTTTATACTAAAAACTCAAACTCTGTTACATCTGGTGGGCACTCATATCAATCTATATATAATCCTGGTTTAGATTCATGGCAGTTAACTCATAGAATGGTTGTAGAAAGTTTGAAATTTGTTAAACAAGGTGATAGTAAACATGTTCATCATAAAGATTTCAATCCTAGAAATAACCAACCAGAAAATTTACAGGGTTTGTATCCTTATCAACATCTTAGAATACATGGTACTGAAGATTACAAAGATCAACAAAATAGATGTGTAACAGTATTAGATAAATGCTCTATATGTGAATCTTTGTATGAAAAAACCCCAGGTATCAACCAAATTACATGTTCTAAAAAATGTAGACAAGAAAGAAAAAGATTAGACGGTATCAAATCATATAAAAAACGAAAGAAAGAAAAAGGGAATAAATTAAGACCAGATCTAACTTGTTTTATATGCGGACAAGCTACTAAATGGATTAATGTTGAAATAACTGATAAAAGATATGAACAACTAAAATCTCAATGTTTATCATGTGAAGATCCAAATTGTAAATCAAGAATTAAAGCAGTATCTAACTTAACTAAAAAGGGAACAAAATTATATAGTAATATTGAATATAGAAATTGTTCTATATGTAATAATATATATCTATATAGTGAAGAGAAAATTAATAAAAAGAATATATTATTAACTAATATTTGTGGTAGTATGAAATGTATAAACACAATATTAGCACGACGAGCAGCAAAGAATAAAAAACAAAAAGCTTCTGTTAAATTAACTTGCCCAATTTGTGGAGATTCTTTTGAAAAACCAAGATGGGTAGTAAATTCACACAAATATAAAATATCATGTGATAAACTAAATTGTAAACAAAAACAATATAGTAGTGTAAGAAGTATGATAGAGTCAAATAAAAAAGTAGCTGGATTAAATCATAAAGTTATAAAAATCGAATTATTAGAAGGATTATATGACACCGGGGATATTACAATTGAAAATTATCATAACTTTGCTGTTAATTCTGGAGTAATAGTTCATAATTCTGCTAAAGCTACGTTAGCAGAAGAGAATGTTTTATTTGCTAGAACAATAATTGGTCATCAAAAATATCTTACACATCAAATAACAGATTTAATTCAAAAAGTATATGATATTATTAAACCAGAAGAAGCATTAACTCTAACAGATAACATTTCGATATCATTCCCTCCACCTAAATCGTTACAATTTGAACGAGAAGCGAGGTACATTAGCGAGTTAGCTAACTTAATTGAAACATTAGAAAGAGTTGGAATACCTAAAGCATATACAACAAAGAAATATTTAACTCATTTTGATTGGGAGGAAATGAAGAATTATGAAATAGATGGAAAAATTGAGAAATCAATTGGAACTACTAAAGATGAAGAAAATATGGGTAGTATGAGTGGAGGCGGAATGTCGTTTTAATCGAAAAGTGAATAGGTGAATTATGAAACGAAAAATTAAAAACGGGAATGAATATATTTTAATAAAAGGACATTGGAAAAGATATTTTGATGAAAATCAAATAATAGAATTATATAATTCAGGAAACAGTATGAATTATATATGTAAATTATTAAAAACAGATCAAAGAAATATTAAATCCATATTAATAAAAAATAATATAGATTTGAAGACTCAAAGTGAAATTGTTAAATTATCAATGAATAATGACAGTGTGAAGAAAAAGTTAAAGGAGTCATATAAAAATTCTATAGAAAAAAGAAAACAAACTTGTCTAAATAGATATGGTACTGAATATTCATCACAATCTGAACAATTTCAAATGAAAGTTAAAGAAACTTCAAAAATAAAATATGGACAAGATCATTTTTTAAAGAATAAAGATATAATAAGAAAAAGAAAACAAACATGCATAGAAACATATGGTGTTGATAATATATCAAAAGTAGATGATATAAAATTAAAAGTTGAAAATACAAATATAAAAAGAAGGGGTGTAAAATGTAGTTTTCAATGTGAAGATGTTAAAAATAAATCTAAAGATACTCTATTTAAAAAATATGGAGTTCATAACCCATCAGAATTAGATGAATTTGTTAACAAAAGAGAAGATACAATGATGTCCAAATATGGGCAAAAAAACTCTATGTATGTTAATGAACTAAAGGATAAATTATACAAAACAAATAATAAAAGATATGGTCATAATTGTTATTTTGAAACCAAAAAATTTAAGAATGAACAAAGACAAAATTTCTTAAAAATATTTGATAAAAAACTAGATAAATTAACTTTAGCTTTTTTTGATACTGAATATGAAAATTCAATGTATATGCATACTTGGTTATGTAAGAAATGTAAAACTGAATTTACATCATCATGGTGGTGCATACAGCAGGGGTTTTTATGCCCAACTTGTTATCCAAGAAAAAATAATGGAATTTCATTACAAGAGAAGGAAGTATTAAATTTTGTTAAAGAATTATTTCCAAGTAAATATATTATAGAAAATAGCAGAAATATAATACCTAAAAAAGAATTAGATATTTTTATACCAGATTTAAATGTAGCAATTGAATATAATGGATTATATTGGCATTCTGAAATGTTTAAATATAATAACACAGATAATTTGAAACTTTATCATTTAAATAAAACTATAGAATGTGAAAAGCAGAAAATAAGATTAATACACATATTTGAAGATGAGTGGATATATAAAAAAGATATAGTTAAAGAAAGATTAAAAGCAATACTTGGTATTAATAATAGGCAAAGAGTACATGGTAGAAAATGTACTATTAAAGAAATTGATCCAAAAATTAAAAATGATTTTTTAGAAAAGTTTCATATACAAGGACCAGATAGATCTATAATAAAATTAGGAGCATTTCATAATAATGAATTAATTTCAGTTATGACATTTAGTAAAGGTAGTATTGCAAAAGGTTCAAAAAGTAAAGATGACATATGGGAATTAAATAGATTCTGTTCTGATTATAATTACCATATACCTGG
>PJEL010000201.1_pt1 | contig 71073 bp, 62 predicted proteins | sample 1853271 | NCBI WGS metagenome assembly PJEL01 (sample SAMN08108733, study PRJNA415343) | Invertebrate metagenome, whole genome shotgun sequencing project. | host: Globobulimina | place: Sweden: Gullmar Fjord | collected 2015-08
TTATCGTAGGACATTGCCGAGTAATATTCATTATATATCCAGCTACAATAATCATCATCCTGATAAGTTGTCCCAATCTCACTCAACATCGTTGCTAATGATATATACTGAGCACCTCTTGGAGGAAATCTGAATTGGCTCTTATTTTCATGGTGCTCCTTTATAGTATCTTTGAGTATAGATAATTCTTCTTCATTTCTAGGGTTGTCAAGATAATAGTTATATTTAGAGGAGAGCAGTATAGGTTCTTTAATTGGATAAAGATATTCTGTGGCTAAATAAATCATATTTAATTATTATGTTTCTCGTCTAACAGATATTATCTTGCAGTCACTAATATCAATAAATATGACTGCTATTAATATTGGATATTCTTGCAAACATAATATCCAATATTGAAATATTATCCCCGTAACTTCTTACAAAATACAGTTTTAATAAATGGGATGAATAATCGCCCCTGTTTTAGCTTTTTAAAACGCATCAGCTCATGTCCACTCTGAAACAAATGCCCTATTGTAGCTCCATATTCTTTTCAAAATCAAGAAAATTCAAATTGCAGGGTACACTCATATCTTACCCCTTTATTAAGCCTTAACATACTCCCCAAACACAGGCCGCACCTTACTAATCAAATTACGCAAATTCGTATATGGAATCAACTTCTCATACTGTAACCTTCCGACTACAATTGAAGGGTGTATGCCAAGTTCATTTGCAAATGAAATAACAACATTTCTGGAAAAATACGGCTTATTTTCCTTTACAAATAATTTAAACCTATCCGGCGGTATAAGAGTGTCACGTGCTTTCTTGTTAGCTTTTTCTTCGGTCTTGTTTTCCGGCTCACCCGCTATATCGTTGTCAATGTAGCTGACATTACTATTGTAGCTATCTAATAAATGAGCAAGTTCATGCATAAGTGTAAACCAATAATTATCAGACCTGTCCATTCTCAAAGAAATAGCGACAACCGGCATCTTGCTGTCAAGCCAAAAAGCTGCCCCGTCTACACGAGTCTGAGGTAGATGCGGAACAAAGACAAGTCTGATTCCCAGGTCACAGAGTTTTTGAGGAATTTGACTGGTAGATTCAGCGCTCACTGAAAAGCCCGGTAACTGCTTAATATCCTTTTTCAATTTTTTCAGATCAAAATCCGGGCATCTCATTTCCCTTGCCTCTATTTCCGCCTTTCTCACCCATGCCATAAGTGCCGGGGTATCAATTATCCCCCTGTTTGATTTGCGAAAATTTACTGCTATTGAAGGTGAGCTTTCTAGATCTGAAATACCAAGAAAGTCCATAACTTCCGCTTCCAACTGGCCGATTGATTCTGGTGCCTTTATCCAGCCGCGCTTTATCAACTCTTTTACCGGAGCAATGCTATACAATTTTGCTTTTTGTGAAACAAGGTCAGTTTTATACTGCTCCTGATGAAGCAAGTCCAACCGGAAAGCTGACTCAAGGTTCAACCAGAATTCAGGCGATGTCTTAAGTGCCTTGGAAAAAAGGATAGCAGTTTCCGGCGTAATTGCCCTCTTACCGGCTATTATGGTGTTAATAGTCTGCAGGGGTTTTCCTGTAATTTCTGCAAAGTCGCCCTGGGTCCATCCACGCGAATCCAGTTCTTCTTTTAATATATCGCCCGGCGGTATTGGCCGAAACGGCCTTTTAATATTTCCCATTTTCAATCTCCATAATGGTTGTTAATATCTATTAACACCAGGATCTTTCCATCTTTATCTTTTTCAATTGTTAATACTAGTCTCCATCCCTTATTAAGCCTTATAGAATATTTATTCCTTTCTCCTCTCAGCTTTTCAAAGTGCAGACTTTTTAAAGCTCTTAAATCACGTTCATCCCTGGCTCCTTCAATAGTCCTTACCCGCCTTATGAAAACATCCAGAATGCCCAGTGGATATCGTTCGCTTCCGGTTCCGTACAAATAAAGTTTTTCAAGCCTGGAATCGGCAAATCTATATCTCACTCATCGTTCTCCAGTTATTATAGCAATTACCTGTTTACTTGTCAATCGCTTTTCATACTTCATGTGATATTCATCATACAACATTACAATAATTATTTAAAGGGATTTATGAGTGGGATCCTGACACGCCTGGTCTTCACCCTTTCAAAGAGTGCGTCTCTCGAGTAGTGATCTATAATTGTCAGTAGATCCATGTAATTTATCCAGGTCAATTCCGTACGCGCGTTCGGAATTGAAGTGGGCTCGCTTTTGGCATGCAAATAGTTTAGTTGAAATAGCAAGCGATGAAACACCTGTTATATCTTACAGGTGCATTTTGTCAGTTGGGTCGCAACCCCAATAAGTATAACGCGGAATCGATCAATTCGATCATGTATATTACCCAGAGATATCCGTCAGTTTTTCGTTATAATCTTCCTTCGTGATCTCTCCTGCTGCATATCTCTTCTTTAATATGTCTATTGCTGATTCCGTTCGGAATGTGCCTTCTTTATTACTGAATAATTGTTTCGCAAGATATACCACCCCGCTAATTATAAAAACCCAGAAAAGGACCATAAAAATCCATCCCAAGCCAAACCCTCCAAAACCAGTTCCAAAGTTTCCCCAATGCATCATCTTATTATTCTCCTTTCTTTATTACACTGATTATGCGTCTCATTTCAATTCATATCCTATTAACTTGCATATAAAGTACCAATAAAATGTGAATGGAAGATGAATATTTTCTGGTCCTATTTACACTAATGTTGTTTGGGTTGAATTACTTCTATTTGATGGGTTTTCTGTCAAACTTTAATTTATCAGAACATTTGTGAGTGGTCGTGTCTGCTCATTTATATCCTCATATTTTATTCATCATTTCTTCATAACTAAAAGGTATCTTGTAATTAGAGAAACAATTATTAACTCAAAAAACGAGGCAATGAATATGTTATGTTGTGCAGGATTGATTGGCGGTACGTACGTTGGTCAATCTTTAGGCGGTCCATGGACCGTAATTGCTCCTGCCGCCGGTTTTGGAATTGGCTTAATGGCGGACATGAAATACATGCATAAGATGCATAATGCTTCACGTCAAAAAGCAGAGCAATCTGACACGCAGAATCCACCGCTTGCTCCCGGTCTGAAAAAGTGAAATAAAGGGAATAACTGATAGTTATTTATAGACTTTTGAAGATTCAACAGAATGTGCCAGCCTGAAACCCATCCAGGTGCCTCTGCCTCCGGGAATGCTGCAGAATCGTGTTGTTGTTTTCGCAAGCTTTACAAGTGGATTCCATGTGACACCACGAATTACTCTGCATCCTCCCTGGTCCGGCCCTTTCGGATTATTTTTTGTGCTCTTACTGTAATATTCTTCATCAAACCAGTCTGCGATCCACTCTGATACATTGCCCGACATGTCATATAATCCCAATTCATTTGGCTTGAAACTGCCTACCGGAGAGGTAAGCGCATATCCATCGTTGTATCCGAGGTCTCCGGTTTTTCCGAGCAGTTCCTTGAATGCCGTATCATCCGCAATATTTTCCGTAGGCGCGCCATTGCCCCAGCTGAATTTATACTCCTGCCCTCCACTCCTTGCCGCATATTCCCATTCCGCTTCAGTAGGCAATCTGAAGTTCCTGCCTGTTTTTTTATTCAGCCATTGAAAATACTCATATGTATCATTCCAGCTTATACATACAACAGGGTCATTATCTGTCTGCTGAAAATTAGTATTCTGCCAGTCAAACTGCTTTTCCTTTATTTCCCCTTTGCCTGCCCAGACATGGCAACCGTCCTGCCATTCCGCCTCTGTCCTGTATTCCGTTGCTTTGGCAAATTCCGTGAACTCACCTACAGTGACCTCATATTTGCCCATATAGAAATCATCTACACAGACTTCATGAACAGGTTTTTCGTTCGAAGGGACATCACTGAAAACATCCCCCATGTTAAAACAGCCACCTTTAACAAGCACCATATTCTCAGACATATTAACAGGCAAACTATCCGCAGCAGATATTGAAATCAGCGCCAACGATATCAATATAGATAATAAGCACAAATAAATTGTCTGTGTTGTTAATAGATTATTTGCCTTATTCATGTTCCTTTCCCACAATTCTTCTTCTTTTGTAGATGCCCATAATCGTCCATATCATAAGCAACACTACTATTGCCAGTAATGAAAAAGTAAAGAGGCTGTCTGAGTATTCTTTGAGCTTTTCCATCTCAAACCCGAAGATTGTATAAACAATTGTCGCAGGGAGCATGCCTATGCCAGTCGCAACTACAAAGGAACGGACCTTTATAGTGCTTAGCCCTGCTGCATAACTGATAAAATCAAATGAGACAAACGGCAGAAGCCGCGTTGTCAGAATCACTCTGAAGCCATATTTACTTTCAAGGCGCTCAACATACTCTATTCCTTTTTTATGACTCAATATTTTTTTTGAAAAACTTTTGTAAAACATACGCGACATCATGAACGAAACAAGCGCACCGCACATGGCGCCAATCCATGATATTATAACTCCCCAAAAAACGCCGAAAACCAGGCCATTTGTCGCTGTTATCAGAAATGCAGGCAATGGTGCTATAACCGCCTGCATAGTCATCAGGATTATACTCATTAAAGGTGCCGCAACTCCCCATGACAGGATTAACTCCTTGATTTCCTTAAGTGATTCACCCGTAAGAATAACGCATGTTTCCTGAAAATGATGATGTACTGAAAAAAACAGGGCAAGAAAAACAGCAAGCGACAATACTAATAAAAGCAGTATCTTTAGCCTGGTTATGTTATACCTTAAAAAGATAAGTCCTATTAAAAAGACCCCCAGAAATAACAGTGTCAGATCATATATTGTCATTGTTCCCCAGTTATTCTACCTACCACTACTTCTCTTTTTCTGGAGATTATGTGGCAAATACCGGTCAAAGTCAATAATAGCAGATTATAAATCATTCATATTAACTTCATCTTTTAATGCTAAAAATAATTGTGGAGAGAGAAATATGAGATTAAGAACTCTTTTATTTATTGCATTCCTGATAACAAGCCTCTTTCTCGCAAAATCAAATGATGTCCGGGCAGCGTCACCTAATGGGAAAAAGACAACCCCTTATGGTGCCTACTGCGATCGTGTCAGGCATTATGGGAATCATCACAAGGCACTTAATGATAAACATGTAAATGAAGCACTTAAACATTATTACGGTGAAAAAGATCTTGATTTCAAAATCATTAATTCAAAGGGACGATTTGTAAAAGCCTTTATTAAAGATGGGAATAAAATAGTTGATACAATAATCTTAGACCGCCGTACAGGCAGGATAAGATCGGTTTATTAATAGCTCCTCACTTTCTTATTTAACAACAAACATACAGTAGTTGTACTCTGGTTATAATGCCACAACCTCAACTCTGTTTCTGCCATTCGCCTTTGCCCTATACAAAGCATCATCAGCCCGCTTAATTAACGTTTCTTCAAAATCATCTCTTCTGAATTGTGCAACTCCAAAACTCACAGTAATTTTTGCGTTTTCTTTAAAATTGCAGTTTTCTATATCAAAAGCAATCAGCGAAAGCATTTTGTCATAACGGTTTGCTCTACTAATCTCACTTTCAAGGACCTCATCGAATTTCAACCTGTTATATGCTTTAGTAAGACTATCAGTAGATACGCGCTCTTTCAATTCGTCTTCAAGCTTCACAATTCTGGGGAACAGTACCCGGTTAAAGTAAACGATACTGATAATTATCAGACTAACACCTATGCTTGTAACAACCCAGTTATAATTAAGATGCAGATTCAACATCGCCTTTGTGGCATTTTCCACAGATACAAGCATTGGAAGTATGTGCATTATTGAAATATCAGCCACATAAAACATGACAATAAATATAAGGCCGGTCATTGTCACTAATGTTCCTGAATATAATTTCAATTGCCTTAAAACTTCTCTGTTCCTGTAAATAATCCAGAGCGCAGCTATGGTCAATAAAATAACAGCCAGATCAATTACAGTCATTAATACAATAGAATTTCTGATCATACCGGTTCTTTCCATTAAATTAATTTTCAAGTAACTATAAAATATCAGTGAATTTCGAAGAAATTATGAATCCTTAAAATTCATATTCTTTTCACAACTCTGTCATATATATATATCAGGAGGTGATTAATATGATGGACACCGGGACGGTAAAAAGTATTGATGGTATAAACGCCAGGGTCCTGATTACAAGGCAAAGCGGCCCATGTGATCACTGTACTGAGGAAGTATGCACAGTTCCGGAGGATGGGATTGAAACAGAGGCCATTAATGCAATAGGTGCCAAGGTCGGTCAGAAAGTAAAAATCGTGATGAAGTCTTATACATATGTTAAAGGTACATTTCTCATTTTTATTTTACCGGTAGTTGCACTTATTACTGGTGCAGTATTAGGTAAATTGTATCTACCACCATTATTTACAGGAACTGATTCGGATCTTCTTGAAGCAGGAGCTGGGTTTGCGGCATTCATTGGTTCTTTTATATTAGTAAAATTAGTAATCAACAGGATGGACCGAACAGCTGAAAGCAAATCCGTAATCGATTCAATTGTGGAGGAATAAATACTACTGGCCAAATAAAACAGGGGCACGTTGCAACGTGCCCCTACATAAAATTAAATTCAAAAACCCCAGATTACATTACCGACTTTTCGTATAACTGCCACTGAAGGTCCCGGATTTCTTTCTCAATTTTCAAAAGTGCGCCTCTGCTTGTATCAGGATTTCTGGCAGCTTCATAAAAATCAAACATCTTGCTGTGCATCTTTTTTCTTATCCCGACTGTATCATTCATGTATTTTTGATATTTCTCAGAGGATTCTGCATCATAACCTCCCATGCCGCCTTGCATCATTCCACCGCCCATCATTCCGCCAATACTACCACTCATCATTCCTTGTCCCATCATACCGCCCATGTGACCACCCATCATTCCTCCCATTTGACCACTCATCATGCCAGGCCCCATCATGCCGCCTCCCATCATACACGGATGATTGCCGTAACCACCCATCATTCCAGGTCCCATTTTACCACCCATCATGCCAGGCCCCATCTGAGGTGTTTGATACCTTTCGCTGCTACCCTGGTCCATCATGCCCTGGGTATCCATATGCCCCTGACCATCCATATGTCCCTGCCCCATTTGCGCGAATCCGTATCCAGCGGATAATACTGCAATAAAAACTGTTATTAATATAATATTTTTCATAAATATTCCCTCCCTTATTATTTTGCAAAATGAATTATTGGATTAATTTAACTATACCTCATAAAATTTCAAACTTCAACAAATAATAGCAATATAAAGCACTTACAATTACATGCAATATGTTCATATTTTATTCACATTTAAATGCAATATTAATTAATAATGACGATAATCTATTCGTATAAACCGCTTCATAAAAACCTGTTAATCTTATTACTCGCCACTATCCTCATTTTCTCATCCTTCAACATACTGGAAGCCTGCGGGGGGAAGGACGCAATAATCTCTGAAGATCCTTTGCTTTCAAACCAGAACGGCAAATACGATATAACTGATGACCAGGGGAATCTCCTCATTCATAAATCTGAGATATCTATCAACCCTGAGATGGCCCGTGCTATAGCAGAGAAATTTGTCATTGACAATACAGAAACTCCTCCTTTACCGCTTACCTTCCGCAAATTAGAATATGTACACGGGAAACTTATCTATCAATTTGAATCCCGTCCTTTTGAGAACTATAATGGGAAATACCATCTCGGGCCGGTAAATTTCAAAGTTGATAACCTTATGCTTGATGTAGATGCCGTAACCGGAGATCTGTTCCTTGCTACCGGCTGCGGATCAGCGCCTGCAAAGCTTTTGTATCGATATAATTACACTGACTTCGACGGCTTTGGGCCTGTCAGCACTGAAAGCTATGCATCAAACAATACAAACTTCATCGCCCGGAAAACCGGCAATCAGATTCTAATAGACGGGAAGATCAATCCTGAAGAATGGAAGGACACAGGGCACAGGTATTTTTATGTAGGAACATATAAAGCACATAGTCCTTCTGAAGAGCATCAAGACCCGTATTATTATGCTGAAGTATGGACACAGATCGACGACGACAATATTTATTTTGCATTAAAAACTGATACCCCGTTCTGGGCAGGGCTTATGTTCAAAAACGACGCAAACCTCGGCATGCTCTGGTCTTATCTCGATGCAAAGGTAATGAAATCAGATGGTGCAGTAAGCGACAGGCACTTCAAAAAACGTGAAGACGGTACGTATTTCCTGAAGCAGGACGACAACGACCATATTATATCAAAGGGACATCACCAGGACGGCTTCTACACTTATGAATTCTCTTTCCCTCTCAAAACAAATGATAAACAGGACGTGCCTTTTGAAATCGGCAAGGCATACAATATGCTTCTTGTTATCGGCAACACCGCTGAACATTATGGAATATTTACTCTTGATGACGCCCATAAGAACCATGACCATTCCCAGAACAACAAAGGACATGCCGACGTGTGGGCCAGTAATGAAACGATGTTTCGTATTGGAGATGCTTCTGACAATGACATCTACGGTTCACCTCTGTCTGCAGCCTTCACAAATTTCGATTCAGGCTTTGACCCTTCAAAATCCAGCAACCACTTCCATTATCTATCCACTCACCTGAAAGATTTTGCCGGGCGTTCATCATTAACCGGTATTATAAGCTGGATTACTGTCTTTCTGGGATTGCTCGGTACAGGAATTATAATAAGACGATTTTCATCAACCTCACCGGACCAACCTCTCAGGAAAGATTCAGAAGGCTTTGATCTGATGAAAATAAAATGGCTCAAACAATTTATAACATCGAAATATTTCAGGTATATTTTTATTATTCCTACTCTGATAATATTTCTTGCTATTATTTTTTACGGCTTCTTCGATGTCCAGGAAGGCCAGCGCAATATTGCAACTGTCTTTACATGGACCCTTTGGTGGAGCCTCATTATATTCTCGCTTATTCTCATGGGCAGGTTCTGGTGCATGATGTGTCCCTTTGCTTTCATAGCAGACCTGGCCCAGAAAGTTGTTTCATTAAATAAGAAACTCCCTCACTGGCTTCAAAACATGGGACTCCAGACAATCGGATTTCTTGTCTTGACCTGGGCATTCACAATTCTGGCCTTTGGCGGAAACCCATTTTTGACCTCAATGGTGATACTCATTATTCTCGCTGCTGCGGTGATCTTCAGCATGATATATGAACGCCGTTCCTTCTGCAGGCATCTGTGCCCGATCGGGGCCGTAATTGGCATATATTCAATGGTATCGCCGATAGAGCTGAGGTCCTGCAATAAGGGACGGTGTGATATCCATACACGCAAAACATGTAAAGAAGCATGTCCTATGCTTGAGTCACCCGAAGATATGGACAATAATGTGTACTGTAATTTCTGCATGAAATGCCAGCCAAAATGTCCTTCACAAAATCTAAGTCTCCGACTCAGATCATTCGGAAAAGACATTTACGCAAGTATTCACAAATCCCGTGCTGAAGCACTTGCCGCTTTATTCCTTCTTGGAGTGGTCATAGTTGAAACACTGGCCATGACATCTTCATGGGGACCTTTGAAAAACAATTTCAGTTCATTAACGGGAATCACAGCTCCAACTGTTGTTTACACAATTGTATTTTCAATTATTATTCTGGTCCCTGTTGCGGTCTTTTACTTAGTATGCCACCTGCTCAGGATCTGGCTTGGGAAAAATGAATACAAGACAGATGATATTGTGAGAAACTTTGCCTTCCTTTTTATTCCTCTTGGAATCGGCCTTCATTTCGCCCACAATATCCAGCACCTCCTGATTGAGAGTCCAATCGCGATACCCGCAACTATACGCTTCTTCCAGAATCTCGGTATAGGCACATCACTTTCACTAAACTGGAATCCTTCTCCACTAATCGGACTTCAGCCGATTTTCTATATTCAGATGATCATTCTGATCGGAGGGTTATTCTTCACGCTGTATATTCTCTATCGCATGCTGCGCCGTTATCAAAAGCCACTTTATCATATCTATAAAATGACACTGGCAATGTCGTTTTACGCGATAGTTGTTGTTCTGTCGGCAATATATATGCTTGGCCTGCCAATGAGTGGAAGGCACGTACATTAGGAGGAATGCTTATGAAAAAAACAACTCAAATGATTACTTTAGTATTCTCAATAGTAACACTCTCACTGTTAATAGTAAGTCAAACAGTGTATGCCCACGGAAAAGAAAAACATGCGTCTAAAAATCAAAAAGGAGATATAACATACAGCAGGGACATAAAACCAATGTTCGAAAATAAGTGCAGTAAATGCCATGGTGCGAAATCACCTGTTCATATGGAGTTTATTAAGGATGTAAAGAAATACAAAAATGACAAGAAAGGCCCGAGGATGAACACGTATTCACATCTCGTCTCTTTTGCAATATGGCCTGATGCAGGATCTCTCATGAGAGCACTTGATGACGGCTCATTCACAAAGAATAAAAAACCAGGCAAGATGTTCAAGCACCTCGGCAAATCCAATCAGGAAAGGCAGCAAAATCTCAAACTCTTCAAGAACTGGGTCGGCAACTGGACATTAAAAGAGTGGGCCGATACGACAAAAGATGATATTAACTCAATGAAACTTGCTTATTGAAGACTTAGATTAAGAAGCATTATTACTTATGAAAGCATACAAAAGAACCATTTACATTATTTCAGCCCTTATCATACTGCTCGTAGGGATTTACTTCGATTTAAAAGAAGACGGCATGACCACGGTCGAAGCAGCAGAGACGACCACTCTTAATGCCAGTACTGACACGGATATTAGCAGACTGATGGCATCATTAAATATTCAACAACTTGCAGAGACTGTTCAAGCACCTGACTTTGAATTAATGTCTATCAACAGCAAAAAACTCAGGCTCAGCAATTACCGCGGCAAAGTAGTGCTTTTAAGTTTCTGGGCAACATGGTGAGGGTGGTGCAAGAAGGAGTTGCCTTCTCTGGAAAAACTATACAGTTATTTCAATGATAAAGACTTTGTGGTCCTTGCTGTAGACGTAGGAGAAACAAAAGATACAGTACAGAATTTCATACAAGATCGCAAGTACTCTTTTCTGAATGTTCTGGATGAAAACAAAGAAGTCAGCGTAATGTACGGTATTCGGTCCCATCCTATGAAGTTTCTTATTGATAAAGACGGCACGTTAATAGGTGCTCATACAGGTTACAGGGAGTGGGATACAGAGGAGATGAGTTCGCTGATTGAATTGCTAATCAATTAAAGAAGATAAAGGTACACATGAAATTTACAATGACTGAAAGAATTAACTAGCGCTTATTAATCCCCTTCATCAGTTACATCACTTTCTTCTTCATTATTATTAAAACTATCATCGTCAAAGTACTTCGGATAAAGTTTTTTGGCGCAGTCAGGACATATGCCGTGACTGAAGTCAGCATCAGAACGGTCACGAATGTAGACTTCAATCTGGTTCCAGTAGCCGTCATCATCTCGTATCTTTTTGCAAGAAAAGCAAATTGGCAGCAGACCGCTCAGTGCCTTGACTTCGTCAAGTGCTCCTTTTAGTTCATCTATAAGTTCTTCGCGGTCATTTTCAGCTTTCTTGCGCTCTGTAATGTCACGCGCCACAGCAACCATGTAATTCCTTTTTGCTTCAATAATAAACCTGACATTTATTTCTATAGGAAAAGTTGTGCCGTCTTTGCGTCTGTGCTCACCTTCCATTATGACAAATTCTTTCTCTTTCAATTCTTTAGTATGTTCTTTCCATGTTTCGATATCCGGCAAGGCTTCTTCAATATCAACAACCTTCATTTCAAGCATCTCTTCACGGCTATAACCCAGACTTGTACATGTCTTTTCATTAACGTCCAAAAATGAACCTGTTTCAGGCTCAATTACAAAAACACTATCATTTGACTGATCGATAAGGTTTCTAAATAATCTCAATTCTTCCTCTGCTCTTTCCCGTCTGTTAATGTCCCTGCGTGCCAGTCTGAAAAGGACCGCGACGAATAGACTTATCAGAAAAGTAAGTGAGAGAATTATATATCCAGCACTCTTAAAAAGCGGGTTTGCAACTCTGTTGTACACTTCCTGATGATCATGAAGGTAGATCAAATTCCAACCCGGATAAAAGCTAATTTTCTTTTTATGTATGTGATATTCATTCCCTGAACTGTCAACAGCATGTTGGCCATTCTTTATTTCCATGCCAATCCAGCTCCAGGGGCCATTACCAAACTGCCTTGACCGTGAAATCCCGAATATTTCCTTTTCAGAAAGATTCCACAACAACTGGTACAGCCATTCTTCACGACTTGAAGCAAATATTACACCATGAGGATCAATGAGTGACATAGTTCCTATAAAATTCTGACTGAACAACCTTCTTTCTATCTCTTCCATAGATGTCTTTATTACAACAACTCCAATTGGTGTTTCTTGATCTTCACCGTATACAGGCCGCCCATAATAGATACCCCGTGTGCCGGAAGTAACACCCAGGGCCATATAAATAGAGGGCTTGCCATTAATAGCCTCCTTAAAATATGGCCTGAAGGCATAGTTCTTACCAACAAAGCTCTGGGGTGAATTGCGGTTTGATGAAGCTATTGTATTTCCTTTATTATCAAGCAGATAACAGACATTAACAGACAACGCATTGTAGAAATGGTCAAGGATAGCGTTTGCTTTTTTTAGAGTATCGGGACCATTTTTTAACAGGGACTTCCTTATTTCATCAATTCCAGCCATGGCCTTTACTGATTTTTGGTATTCTGCCAGACTCATGTCAATATTGCCGGAAATGTCCTCTACAAGTTCAGATGCCTTATTATGGGCCGCTTCCAAAGATGACTTCTGCAGGGATGAGTAATATATGTAACCGCCTATTGACGTTGAAAGGAAAGAAAGCAAAACCAGCACTAAAATAATTGTTCTAAGATTCAATATTTTTCTCCGTATAATATCAACAAACCTGACATTCTCATAATTAGTATGACCATATGCAAATTATATCATCTATTAAATTGATGTCCAGCGGTTACAATTTGCCAAACATTTTCATATAAGTTATATTGAATTGATCCAATAAATGGCATTAAAAAAAACAGGGGAATGAAAATTGAAGAAAATCCTCATTGTTGATGATGAAGATGCAGTCAGGCTCACTTTAAGCGAACATATGAAGGCCGGTGGCTTTTCCCCTGTACTGGCATCAAACGGAAAAGAAGCCATAAAAAAATTCAAGAACGAAAAACCTCATTCAGTACTTCTTGACCTTAACATGCCCGGCATGAATGGATTAGAGACTCTGGAGGAATTAAGAAAATCTGATCCAGACATACCGGTTGTTATGCTTACGGCATACGGTGATATTCAATCAGCAGTTAAGGCAATAAAGCTGGGTGCCTATGAGTTCCTTATTAAACCTCCGGATTTTGAAAGACTTGTACTTACCCTTAAGAGGGCCACTGAAAAAATGGAACTCAGCAAAAAAGTTAAAACGTTAAGTAATGAAGTTGAGGCATCACTTGAGTACCTGTGCGGTAAGAGTGCTCGAATGAAAAATGTCATTGAGAAAATATTCCAGATTGCGCAAAGTGATTTTTCATTGATTATTCAGGGTGAAACAGGAACAGGAAAATCCTTTATTGCACGATATATTCACAATCTCAGCAAAAGAAACAAAAATCAGTTTGTATGTGTAGATATAGGCTCGATACCTGAAACACTCGTTGAAAGTGAGCTTTTCGGACATGAAAAAGGTGCATTTACCGGTGCATTAAAAAGGAAAAAAGGTTTTTTTGAAACAGCACATGAAGGCACTATGCTGATCGACGAATTACAGAATTTAACCCCATATGTGCAGAGCAAACTTCTCATGGCAATCGATCAAAAGACTATTTTCCCTCTTGGAAGTACACGCCCGGTAATATCTGATGTCCGACTTATCGGGACAACAAATACAGATATTGCAACTTCTATTAAAAAGAATGAATTCAGGGAAGACCTGTTTTACAGATTCAGCGAGTTTATGATATTTCTTCCACCATTAAGAGAAAGAATAGAAGATATACCCTTTCTTGCTGAAAAATTCTTTATGGAGGCTGTCGAAGACCTTGATAAGAAAATTCAGGGAATATCAGACAAGGCACTAAACAAACTATCAAATCATTCCTGGCCAGGCAATATAAGAGAACTAAAGAATGTAATCAGAAGAGCGGTTTTTCTTTCAGAGGAAGATGAACTTGGCACTCAGCATATTGAGTTTTCAAATGTCTCTGATAGTATCCCAACTGATAAAACAAATATGTCGTTCCTTAATGAATCATCAGGTTTGGACCTAAAAAAACTTGAAAAGGCTGCTATAAAAAGGGCCCTCACATTATCTGATGGAAACAAGACCAAGGCAGCCACATTACTAAATATAAGCTACATGACCCTCTTCAGAAAAATTAAACACTATAACATTTAGATATATATCATTATGTTATAGTGTCTCCAAACTTTATTATATTTATCACTATTTCCAACTAAGTTCCCTTTAAAATCAATATCTTCACCAATGGCATGCTTCTTGTATTATGTATTATATATGTGGAGCTATTTTAATTATGAATGACCTGTTCAAATTACATAATTTATTACTAACAATAAAAAAAGCCGGGAAGATCTTCATTCCCTTCAAGCCATGTCCCCAAAACATGTTTCTTCCCGGCTCTTCTTTTTCACTCAGCGCATGAATATTCCCTTGGAAATAATTCTTTGGGATGAAGAAAACACGTTTCATTATTGACACGTTTATTGTAATAGACTGCATAACGAAGAAATCTTAAATTAATGAAATGATCAAATCAAAACGTATGATATATTTTCGCAAAGAAGGCCGGGGAGATTTTCATTCCCTTCAAGCCATGTCCCCAAAACATGTTTCTTCCCGGCCCTTCTTTGCATATACGGTTTTTCACTATGGATAAGGCAAAAAACAAAGAGATAATTCTTGTAGTAGATGATTGCGAACCAACTCTTACAGCGATCAGCGAATTGTTAAGGGAGTATGGATTTGGCGTGCTTACGAGTTCAAGTGCCGGGATTGCAATGAGTATGCTCAGTCGTGAAAAAATCGATATAGTAATATCGGATATTCAAATGCCTGATATTGACGGTATTCAACTCCTTGATAAAACCCGCAACTTAAAAACAAATGTCCCTGTAATACTAATGACAGGATCTGCTGACCTGAATACAGCTGTAAGTGCAATAAACAACGGAGCGTTCGATTTCATTCTGAAACCATTTGATCCAACGTATTTTATTACTACTATAAATAAGGCTTTTACTTATTTAAGGCTAAAAAAAACGGAAAGAATGTATCAGGAGGAACTTGAGGAAAGAGTAAACCAGAGAACCAATGAACTGATTCAGTCCTTAAATCAAACAAAAAAAACAAACAGAGAGATAATTCAACGTTTAACAAAAATGGCCGAGTACCGGGATACTGATACAGGCACCCATGTCTCTAGAATTGGACTTTACGCGAACAAGCTTGCAGAGGCCTTGAATATGAACGACGACTTTGTTCATTCTATATCGTTTGCCAGTGCTATGCATGATATCGGGAAGATAGGTATTGCCGATAATATCCTGTTGAAACCGGACAAATTAAGTTATGAGGAATTCGAAATCATGAAAACTCATACTACTATCGGAAAAGACATCCTGCAAGGTTCATCACAGGACATCATTCATATGGCAGAGTCAATCGCATTAAACCACCACGAAAAATGGGACGGCTCAGGATATCCAAGGGGACTAAAAGGGAATGAAATCCCTATAGAGGGGATGATATCCATGCTTGCCGATCAGTATGACGCATTGCGTAGCAAACGACCATACAAGGAGCCATTCAGCCATGAAGAAGTATTTAAAATACTGACCATTGGTAATGGAAGGACCAGGCCCGACCACTTCAGACCTGATGTTTTACATGCCTTCATTGAATTAGAGTCCGTGTTTGAAGATATCTTTGATAATCTGAACAATACATATTATTCGTCAAGCAACATTATCGATAATCAATTAATGCTGATTGATTTTTAAATAATGACAGATATTTTTTTAGAAATTATACGTGCTGTTGTTGTAGGGATTATTTTCATCTACCTGTTATCAACAGGTTATAAGGAAGAGATTAAGAACCAAAATGGATGGCAATACATTGTAACAGGATTTGCATTTCTTCTTTTTGGAATGATAATTGATATAACAGACAATTTCAGCCAACTCAACAAATACATCATAATCGGAGACACTGGATATCAGGCTTTTCTTGAAAAAGTCGTAGGATATCTTTGCGGTTTTGTTCTAATAGCCATCGGATTCATAAAGTGGATACCTACAATTATAACCTTAAAAAGAACTGAAAAGGCCCTTGAAAATTCCCGTGACGAACTTGAATTAACAGTAAAATTGCGCACAGATGATCTCATTGCGATCAATCGTGAATTGGAATCGGAACTTTCCGAACGATATCGCACTGAAGAAGAAAAAGATCAATTAATTGCTCATTTTAAAACTGCCACAGAAGAAGTGAATACTTTAAGTGGGATGTTGCCAATATGCAGTTGCTGCAAGAAAATTCGTAATGATAAAGGGTACTGGGAGCAAGTTGAAATATATGTACAGGAACATTCAGACGCAGAATTCACTCACGGATACTGCCCTGATTGTGCCAAACAGCTTTATCCAAAATATTTTAACAACAAGATACAATAATCTCTGTCATTAGCAGATCCTCATAATCAACGCTTACCTTTTTATTTTACTTGCATAATCCTTATAAATATAATAAATTTATATATATAAATCAGTATTTTCAACATCTATAAATACTGGTGCAATTTCTTTCCTCAACTGGTAACAAATAGACCACCTGCAATAGCAGGGAGCTGATTATATGAGGAAGCATAAATGAACATCTGGCGATTAAGTCTTCTTCTAATCATCATTATTTTTGCACTTATCTTTTTGACTTATAGCCCTGTCTATTTTCCCCCACGTCACGCTATCGAAGAAAAACAGCCGACTGAAGAAGAGTCTTACAACCTGAAAAGTACATTAGCAACAGATGAATTAATTTTTTGTTCAGATCCATGGCCACCTTATGCCGGTTATGCAGGCACTGAACATGAGGGGTATATTATTGACATATTGAGAGAGATTTTCGAGCCTTCAGGTTACAAAGTGCAGTATATTAATGTACCATGGAGCCGCTGCATTCGGGATACCCGTGACGGTGTTATTACTGCCCTGGCCGGGGCTGATATTGATGAAGTCCCGGACTTTGTCTTTCCAGAAGAAACCATAGGAATTACCCGTCCGGCCTTTTTTGTACGTTCAGATAATAAGTGGAATTTTCAGGGGATTAAATCCCTGGAAAACATTAAACTCGGGAGTATTCAGGATTATACATATGAAGCAGAACTTGACGAGTACATCCGGCGCTATCAGGATACGGACCGCACATTAATCGTTAAAGGCAATGATGCTCTCATTCGATTAATAACCGCTGTTCAGACAGGGCGCGTCGGCACTCTGATAGAGAATGCCCCGGTGGTCTATGATACACTTAGGCAGATGGGCATCAATCCGGGTGAGTTGAAGGAAGCCGGTGCTCCAAAAATAGGCGTCCGTCTTTTCGTTCCTTTCAGTCCTAAATTTGTTGAATCAAGAAAATACACTCGGATATTCGACCGGCGTATTCTGGAATTACGTGAGAGCGGTCGCCTCAGGTCAATTCTTGCCGTATATGAAATTAATGATTGGCTCGACGAAGGAGCAAGAATAAATAGGTTGCAATCACAAAAATAGGTTTGAAGAATGAAAGGAATTGCAAAAAAACTCATTGTTCTACTTATAGCTATCACAGCGGGAGTGCTGGCTATACTCGGAGTAATGGATTACCATGCAGGCCAGATGTCAATAGACAGGGAATTGCGGCATTCTCTGAGTACTATTGGCAATCGTCTCATAATCAGTCTCCGGCAGTCTGTCTATGAGTTTGATACAGGAACGGCCCGTGACACAGTGCTTGGCGAATTTCCTAATCCCGATGTAGCTGCAATTCTGGTATGGACTCAGGACAGACAGCGCCTCCTATCAGGAATAGCAAGGAAGAATGGCGGGGTGCAGGATATTTTACAGGAACCTGAAGGTAATCAGCTGCTTTCGGAAAGACGTAATATTGTTGTCGAATCGGGAATCAAATCAAAGCCCGAAACTATCGGAGAAGTCCAGATTTTCCTTGATCGATATTTTCAGGAAACCCAGTTAAAGAGGATATTATTGAGGCACCTCAGCAAGATTACCCTCACCGTAATTCTGCTCCTTGCGATATTATCTTTCGTAATAAACCATTATCTGGTAAGACCTCTGGAAACTTTTTGGCAAAACATGCAGGCAACAGAGCAGGCAGCATTGGAATACGCTGATGCAGATTACCGGGAATCGTTTCCACCCCTCTTAGCAACAAAAGTAATTTCAAGAGGATTCTCCGAACTTCAGTATATGGGTGAAATTTTTAATAAGATGATAAAAGCCATACGGTATCGAGAGCACGCCCGTTATGAAAGTGAACGGAATTACCGGGAAATATTTAATTCCACGGGTGATGCAATATTCATACACTCGGCGAATACAGGAGAAATACTTGATGTGAATCAAACGATGCTGAATATGTACGGTTATAAACTTGAGGAAACGTTAAAACTGAAAGTGAGTGACCTGAGTTCATCCGAGCCTCCGTATACGGAGGAAGAAGCAATAATAAAATTAAGAAAGGCCGTCGAACAGGGTCCTCAGCTTTTTGAGTGGCTGGCCCGAAAGAAAAACGGAGAAAAGTTCTGGGTTGAAGTTGCCCTGAAAAGCTCTGAGATCGGCGGGAAAGACCGGGTCCTGGCAGTTGTGCGCGATATTACTGATCGCAAGCAATCGGAAATAGAGATAAAGGAAAGTGAATACCGTTATCATACACTTTTTGAATCAGCAAACGATGCCATATTCATCATGAAGGACGACCTGTTTATTGACTGTAATCAAAAAACCCTTTATATATTCGGTTGCACAAGAGAACAAATAATAAAGCAGCCTCCATACCGATTTTCACCCCCTTTACAGCCGGATGGCAGAGAATCACGTGAGGTTGCTTTAGAAAAGATTGAAGCCGCATATGCAGGCAAGCCTCAGTTCTTCGAATGGAAACATCAGAAATATAATGGTTCACTATTTGATGCGGAGGTGAGTCTTAATTCTATTGAACTGGGTTCAGAAAGATATTTACTGGCTCTGGTCCGTGATATTACAGAGCGCAAACAGGCAGAAAAAGAATTAAGTAGACACCGCGACCACCTTGAGGATCTGGTGGAATCGCGTACTGCCGAGCTTGCTATTTCCAAGGAGCGGGCTGAGATAGCCGATCACCTGAAATCCGTTTTTCTGGCCACCATGTCACATGAACTGCGTACCCCTCTCAATTCCATTATCGGTTTCACCGGCATTGTATTGATGGGTCTTTCCGGGCCACTAAACAGCGAACAGGAAAAACAGCTGGGCATGGTAAAGAGCAGTGCACGTCATTTATTAAATCTTATAAATGACGTTTTAGATATATCAAAAATAGAAGCCGGCCAATTAACGATTGACACTAAAATCTTCAACATGAACGAAGTCATTGAGAATGTAATAAAAATAATGACTCCAATGGCAGAAAAAAAAGAATTAATGCTCGTTTCCAACACATCAGAGGAATTAGGACAAATCAATAGTGATCATCGCAGGGTAGAGCAGATTCTTATCAATTTGACAAACAACGCAATTAAATTCACAGAAAAAGGTCAAGTCAGTATAGAATGTAAGATTAGCGATGAAATTTTTATAGCAGATATAAAGGATACCGGGATTGGTATAAAGTCTGAAAACATGGACAAACTGTTTAGACCTTTTCAACAAATAGAGACAGGGATAGACCGCCGACATGAAGGGACAGGGCTTGGTCTGTCTATTTGCCAGAAACTTGCTGAAATGCTTGGGGGTACACTTAAGGTAGAAAGCCAGTGGAATGTTGGAAGCACGTTTACCCTGACATTACCAATCACTTTTAAGGAAACAATAAATGGACACTAAAATACTTGTCATAGAAGACAATGAACAGAACCTTTATCTGGTTACCTTTATACTGGAAAAAAACGGGTATAGTGTTTTCCAGGCAAAAGACGGCCGGATAGGGATAAACCTGGCAAATAAAGTTAAACCTGACCTTATCCTTCTGGATATTCAGCTGCCGGTCATGGATGGTTACACAGTGGCACGTGAACTGAAAAGAAATCCCGAACTTTCTAAAATTCCTATAGTAGCAGTGACCTCTTATGCTATGGCAGGAGACCGCGAGAAAATTCTGGCGGCCGGCTTTGAGGGGTATATTGATAAACCGATAAAACCGGAAACATTTGTAAACGAAATTGAAGCTTATTTATGAAATAATATGAAATTTCTCATAGTTGACGATAACAATCAAAACATCTATATGCTTCAAACACTTCTGGATGGTCATGGCAATAAAGTTGTATCAGCATCTAACGGAGTTGAGGCCCTTGAAAAGGCCCGAAACATCCCACCCGATATAATCATTAGTGACATAATGATGCCGGTAATGGACGGTTTCACTTTGTGCTATGAGTGGAAGAAAGATAATACTTTAAGTGAAATTCCCTTCATCTTTTACACTGCAACATACACAGATGACAGAGATGAAGATCTTGCAATAAAATTGGGAGCAGACAAGTTCATTCGCAAGCCCGTTGAGCCCGATGAGTTTATTGCGATTATTCAAAAAGTGTTTGAAAATACTAAGCAAAATGGGACGGCTTTAAATAAACCTCATATTGATACGGAGAAAGATATTTTCAGGCTTTATAACGAACGTTTGATCTTAAAATTAGAGAATAAAATGCTTGAGCTGGAAAATGAAATTCTGGAACATAAACGTACTGAAACAGCACTACAAAAAAGCGAGGAAAAATATCGGACTTTATTCTCTTTAACAAATGAAGGAGTTGCCCTTCATGAGATAATTTATGGAGATTCAGATGAACCAATTGATTACAGAATATTGGATGTAAACCCTGCATACGAATCAATAACAGGTATTAAAAAGATTGACGCCGTGGAAAAACTAGCAAGCCAGCTTTACGAACGTGACGATGCTCCCTATTTGGATATTTATGCAAAAGTAGTTTCCTCAGGAATATCAACTACTTTTGAAACCACATTTGAGCCCATGGAGAAGTCCTTTAAAATATCTGTTTTTCAAACAGGCACAGGCAGATTCGCCACCCTGTTTGCAGATATCACCGAACGTAAAAAAAACGAGGAGGCAGTACAGAAAGCACACGGTGAGTTAGAAATAAGAGTCCTTGAACGGACAGAAGAACTGGAATTGCTTAATAAGTACTTAAGAAATGAAGTGTCGGAACGTAAACGTGCGGAGAAACAGGTCGCAATCTACCAGAAATTTACTGATTCCTCTCCACAGGGGTTGGGTATGTCTGATCTTAATGGATATATCATCTATGCCAATAGCACGCTCAGCCGTTTTCTAGGCAGGGATAAACCAGAAGATGCTTATCAGACAAACGTGAAAGACTATTACCTGAAGGAAGACTTGCCACGGCTTGAAAATGAAATTCTTCCAGCCGTTATCGAGAAAGGGCATCAGACAATAGAAATGCCTATCGTATCAGTTGACGGCAAAATAACTCCTGCTCTTCAGAGTATTTTCCTGATACATGATGAACATAACAATCCTTTGTTTTTAGCTAAAGTAGTAACAGACATCAGTGATCTTAAGCAGATGGAAGAGGAATTGAGAATTCATCGTGATCATCTTGAGGAACTTGTTAGTGAACGAACGATTGACCTGAGAAAAAGCAACAAAGAACTGCAAAAGGAAATCGAGAAGAGCCAAAAGATAGCAGAAGCACTTCAGGAAAGCGAAGAGCGATTTAAAAGGCTTTCGTATGCTTCTTTTGAAGGAATAGCGATTACAGAAAAAGGCTTCATGATTGATGTGAACAAACAGCTAGCATCAATGTTAGGTTACGAACTCAATGAAATGATCGGTATAGAAGTGGAAAAACTCATAGCACCTGAAGACAGAGATCTGGTATTTAACAAGATCAAAGCCGAGAATGATAAGCCTTACGAGCATAAAGCGCTTCGTAAAGACGGATCAATCATCACTGTTGAGGCACATGGACAAACTGCATTTTACAAAAGTAAGCAAGTAAGACTGACTGCCATTCGTGATGTTACACAACACAAAAAACTTGAAGAACAGCTTCGGCAGGCACAGAAGATGGAAGCTATCGGACAGCTCGCAGGCGGAATTGCTCACGATTTCAATAATTTCCTTACCGCCATCATAGGTTTTGCAAGCATCATTAAAATGAAAACTGAAGAAAACAGCTCTTTAATGTCCCATATCGATCATATTATAACTTCTGCCAATAAAGCGGCATATTTGACCCGGAGCCTTCTTGCATTCAGCAGAAAACAGATAATAAATCTCAAACCGATCAGGGTTAATGAAAACATACAAAACCTTTTCAAATTTCTTATACGCATTCTAGGTGAAGATATTGAGTTAAAGACGAGTCTGACAGAGTTAAATCCTCAAGTCATGGCTGATAGCATACAGATAGACCAGGTTTTAATTAACCTTGTCACAAATGCAAGAGATGCAATGCCCAATGGTGGAGAATTTAATATAACAACAGATTGCATTCAAATGGATACTAAGTTCATTAAAGAACATGGAATTGGCAAACAGGGAATGTATGTTCTCATTTCATTAACCGATACAGGCATAGGAATGGATGAAGAGACAAAAAACAAGATTTTTGAACCGTTTTTTACTACAAAAGAAGTAGGAGAAGGAACAGGCCTGGGGATGTCGGTCCTCTATGGATTAATAAAGCAACACAAGGGTTTCATTGTTGTTCAGAGCGAACCCGGCAAAGGAACTACCTTTGAAATATATTTCCCGATGATTATTGCTGATGTTGAAAAAGTGACGACTGAAAAAATCGTAACATTAATGCGGGGAACAGAAACTATTTTAGTTGCAGAAGATGAAGAAATGGCAAGAAAACTTGCAAAAACTCTGCTTGAAGAATTTGGCTACACTGTAATTGAAGCGATAAACGGAGTAGAAGCAGTTGAGAAATTCATTGAGAACAAAGACAGCATTGAACTTCTTCTCCTTGATGTAATCATGCCTAAGAAAAACGGCAAAAAAGTCCTGGATGAAATAATGGAGATTAAACCTGAAATAAAAGCCATCTTTACAAGTGGCTATCCAAAAGATATTATCAATAAAAAGGGGATACTTGATGAAGGACTGAACTTCATATCAAAACCCATATCACCGCATGATCTCTTAATCAAAGTAAGAGATGTGCTGGATAATCAAATATCTCCCAAAGTCTCCTGATTTATTAAAGAAGAGACTGTCCTTACTTCAAAAAAGGAGAAAAGAAGAAGGACAGTCTCATTTGTGTCTGTTACTGAAAACTAATATCTTTGGAACTCATCATTTTCATCAATCTCAGTGCTGTTTAGGTCCAGTGAGATTCCACTTAATTTTGTAACCTCAGATGATTTATGTTCAATTGTTTGAACAGCATTTTTCTGTCTGATTACTTTAAGGTCATTAGTTTTACTTTCGCTGATATTGACCTTAAAAAATCCGATAGTATCCTGAAGCTGCTCCGCCTGAGAAGCCAACTCTTCGGCAGTTGAAGAGAGCTCTTCCGATGTACCTGCATTCTGTTGAATAATCTGATCTAATTGCTGAATAGCCTTGTTGATCTGATCAGCCCCTGAGTTCTGTTCGTTGCTTGCCGCGTTTATTTCCTGAATGAGTTCAGCTGTTTTCTGGATATCAGGCACAAGTTTTGTAAGTACTGTACCGGCTTTTTCAGCTACTTCAACACTCGATGAAGACAGGTCACTAATCTCACCGGCTGCGGTCTGGCTTCTTTCCGCTAGTTTTCTTACTTCCGCAGCTACTACAGCAAAACCCTTACCGTGCTCACCGGCTCGGGCTGCTTCAATTGCTGCGTTTAATGCCAGCAGATTTGTCTGCCGTGCAATTTCTTCAATAATTGAGATTTTGCCTGCAATGTCCTTCATGGCATTTACCGCCTCAGCGACTGCTTCTCCACCTTCACTGGCATCAGAAGCAGCTTTCTCGGCAATCTTAGCAGTCTGCTGGGCATTGTCCGAATTTTGTCTGATGTTGGCCACCATCTGCTCCATTGATGATGATGCTTCCTCGGCAGAAGATGCCTGCGCTGAAGCACCTTGCGACATCTGTCCTGAACTGGTGCTAATTTCCTGGCTGCCTGAAGAAACGTATTCTCCTGCTGACTGCACATCGGCAACAATCGAACTAAGATTCTCTACCATGTTCTTCATTGCAGCATAAATTCCAGTTTCTTTTTTCCCATTAGAATCGAACTTGTGGCAAAGATCTCCACTTGCTACTTTTTCCGCTATTTCGGCAAGATCAGTTGGTTCACCACCTAGCTGATCTAGCACCTTACGCCGAATGACAAGATATGACAACACTGTTATTGAAATAGTGACTAGAACCATTATTATGCTTATCCAGAGAAGACTTTTTCCTTTGTCTGCAAACTCCTCAACAGTTGTTTTTGTCCTGTTGTCAAGCATGGAAAAGAACTCATCTATCGGCAGCATTATCTTTGCTTTATCCTGATGGTATTTGTCATCAAACATTATTCGCCTGGCCATCTCAAGATCCGGCTCTTTCTTGACTCTATAATTTCCTGTTCCATCGTCATAAAGCCCTTTAACCGCATTCATTGCTATTGTTTCTGTTGTTACAAGATCATTTGAGTTGTTCTCCGCATCTTTCAGCTTGGAAAACTCAGCTTCGGTAAATCCCAGCTCTTCCATTAATGTGCGTAATGCAACTGTCCTACCGTCATCACGCGGTTTCTTTCCATTACGCACATCCAGTATATGCCAGTATTCATCTTCATATTTTAAATCTCCACCGGTTGAAACATATGTGCGTGCAAGTCTTGTTAAGTCATCAGAACTTTGACGAAGTTCATCAGCCCTGAGATATGATTCGTAACGGATCTCTTCCTTTGCTGTCAGTTTATTCTGATTCTCCAGCATTAATACTGTTACAACAGCAAGCCCTATCAGCAAGAAAGCCGATACAGAGTAAATAATCATGAAAAGTTTTTTCAAGGTCATAGTAGATATCTTCTCCTTATTATGATTTATCTTTATGTGTTTCTGTGTCAGTAGCTTCTGAATCTTTGCAAGCTCCCGCATTTTGAACAATGCTTATTTCATCCGCGGAAAAAACCTTGTCTATATCGAGTATCATGATAAACTGGTCATCCTGTTTGCCCATGCCTCTGATAAATTCAGTATTAAGTCTGGTGCCTATTTTCGGTGCGGGCTCTATCTGGTCAGCCTCAAAATCAAACACCTCTTGCACTGAATCAACAAGTGCACCGAGAACAGTGCTCTCATCATCTACTGATATCTCTACAATAATGATGCATGTATTTACTGTCTTTTCCGCCTCAGTCATTCCAAATTTCAATCTCATGTCAACTACAGGAACTACATGCCCTCTCAAATTAATTACTCCCTTCATGAAATCAGGGGTCTGGGGTACTTTTGTAACAGTCGAGTATTCCAATACCTCACGCACTTTGATAATATCCAGTGCAAAGACTTCTTCATCAAGCTTAAATGTCAGGTGCTGTGTTGCCTCTGATATTTCTGCTATGCTCATCTTTATCCTCCTTTAAATACTAATCAACTCTCATTTCGCGGATCTTATTTGTTTTCAATATGCTTCATATTCATCATCATATGATATTTTTTTGTCATTACTTTCTTCTATAGCCGTTCCGCCTGCTTGAGGCAGAATTACACTAATTTGCTCATGAGAATTATCTATTGCTTTATCATTTTTGTCAGACACTTGACGAATCCTGTTTTCTCCGAATTTCTTCCGTCTTTCTGTCTTTCCAACATTACTGTCAACCCTGAAGAATTTAACAGTATCCTTAAGATGCCCTGCCTGTGATGCCAGCTCTTCGGCTGTTGAGGACATTTGTTCAGAAACACCGGCGTTTTGCTGTATTACTTTGTCCAGCTGCTGGATGGCCTTATTGATCTGGTCTGCTCCAGAGTTCTGTTCACTGCTTGCAGCATTAATCTCCTGAACAAGGTTTGCAGTTTTCTGAATATCGGGAACAAGCTTTTCAAGCACTCCTCCGGCCTTTTCCGCAATCTCTACACTCGATGAGGACAGTTGACTAATGTCCTGTGCAGCTTCCTGGCTTCTTTCAGCAAGCTTTCTGACTTCAGCCGCAACCACAGCAAACCCTTTGCCATGATCTCCGGCCCTTGCAGCCTCGATTGCAGCGTTTAGCGCGAGCAGATTTGTCTGTCTTGAAATTTCTTCAATAATAGATATTTTACCGGCAATTTCCTTCATGGCCGTAACAGTCATAGATACCGCTTCTCCACCTTCACTTGCGTTAGCAGCAGCCTTGACAGCAATCGTTTCAGTCTGTCTGGCATTGTCCGCATTTTGTTTGATGTTCGATACCATCTGCTCCATTGATGATGAAGCCTCTTCGGCAGATGAAGCCTGCTCGCTTGCCCCTTGTGACATCTGCCCAGAGCTGGAACTCATTTCCTGACTTCCAGTTGCTACATTTTCAGAAGCGGATTTGACGTTGATAACAACGTCCTTTAATTTCTCAACCATATTTTTCATTGCTGTAAGGAGCTGACCGGTCTCGTCCTTGCTGTCTGCTTCAAGCTCAACAGTCAGATCACCGTTTGCCAATTGGTTAGATACATCAACTGCTTTAACTAATGGACGTGTAATCGCACGACTGATCAGCAAAGAAAGGAAAACACCGAGTGCAATTGCAGCAACTCCAACACTCAGGGCCAGAGTTGTAAATGATTTTGTGGCTGCTATTGTCGCCTTGCTTTTATTGTCGGCAGAGTCAAGCGCGTTTTTTACAATACTTTCAACCTGCGGTATTATTTTTTGTGTTACATTACTCATTGTATTTGTGAGTGATTCAATTTCAACATCTTTTTCCGCCAGCGAATTGAAAGCTTGTTGATAATCAGAGAGCTTCTTATCAATAGTCTGGATATTTTCTTCCAACAATCCTGATTTCTTAAATGTATTACTCAGAACCTCAACTGCAGATTGCGTTTCTTCCAGATATTTTTTGTCCTTATACAAAAGGTAATTCTTTTCTGACTTTCTTATATTTAGCAGCAGCTCGGATGCCCTTGGAACGTATACCGAATTCAGCATTTTATCCATTTTGCGGGCGCGCATTTTTACTTTGCGATAGATTATCGTCTTCTTGCCATTTGTTTTGCCCTCTACAGAGTCAACATATTTATTGACTGATTCTCTGTATTTGGACATGGCCCCCTTCAGGGTATTGAGCGTATTTTCATTTGAAGTACTCTGTTCTAAAAGATCCTCGTAATTCTGAAGACTTTCCATCCAATATACTTTGTCCTTGTTACTTTCTGAATAAACGTAACCTTTTTCATATCGGCGCATCTGTAACAGAGCAATGTACAAATCCTCGACCTGATACTCCTGCATATCTCCGGCAAGTTGATTACCTATTGCACTGAATTGCCCCTGTAATCCGGACTCACTATCAAGTCCCTTAGCTTCCATTGCATTAACAACTGACCTGAATGCCGTGATGTAATCATTGGTAAGGCTTATTATTGCATTTGCTTTGTTTGAATCTTCAACATAGCCGGCTTTTTTGGCATGGTCCCCAACAGATTTTGCCTCTTCCTGAAGCTGTTCGATATTTTTTTCAACTTCTTCAGCATGTTGTTTATCCCGATAAATTACAAATTTCTTATCATTTTCAAGACTCTCCATCATCAAGCTCTTAATGGATTGAGAATGGTTTGCAATGGTCACCTCTGTTTCTACAAGTGACTTAAATCCGTCTGTTGAAGTCAAAATGGCATACTGATAAACAGCCATAACTGCAACAAGCAGAAGAAGTACGGACGCTGTCAAGCATAATATTTTCCCGCCGAGTTTTAGGTTTTTAAACATATGCATTAAATTCATTTAATATTATCCTCCTGGATAGATATACCGCACCGGAAAACCTTTTCCGGTACGGTATCTTGCTTCTTTTATTCTGCTGCGTAACCACTTTTCTTGAAGTATTTACTAAAAGGTTTAGGTTCAACTAAACCATCACTTTCCCAGATTACATCAAACTGACTGTCTGCTCTAATTTCACCAATGTAAACAGGTTTGTATGTATGGTGATTTTTTGCGTGCATTTTTTTGTGGCCTCCTGGTGCGTCAAACTCGAGTCCAAGAATAGCTGGAATGACTTTATCAACATCAAATGATCCGGCCTTTTCCACAGCGGCCTTCCAGGCATATACACCATAATATGCTGCTTCAATCGGATCGTCCGTGACCCGATTCTCGCAGTCTGAAAGGTTATTGTCTTTGCAGTATTTCTTAAAGTTTTTTGCAAAAGATTTATTTTCAGGGGTGTCTACTGACTGAAAGTAGTTCCACGCTGCCAAATGACCTACAAGGTATTTAGTTTCCATTGTGCGAAGTTCATCTTCTGCAACGGAAAATGCCATAATCGGGAGGTTTTCGGCCCTTAAACCCTGTTTTGTAAATTCTTTATAGAAAGGAACATTACTGTCTCCATTGATTGTAGAAAGAACAGCTGCATCACCACTCTTGCCAAATGTTTTTATTCTGGCTATTGTGGCAGCCCAGTCCTTATGACCAAAGGGATAATACTCTTCTAAAATATTATTTTCTGCAACACCCTGAGCAAGTAGAAAGTTCTTCAAAATGTTATTTGCCGTACGTGGGAATACATAGTCTGTACCAATGAGGACGAACTTTTTCTTTTCTCCCCCGTCTTCAGACATCATAAATTCTGCTGCTGGAATCAACTGCTGGTTTGGTGTAGCTGCAGTATATATTACGTTAGGGCTCTGCTCCTGTCCTTCGTATTGCACAGGGTAGAAGAGAAGACCATTATGTTTCTCAAATACTGGAAGTACTTTCTTACGGCTTACAGAAGTCCAGCATCCAAAAACAGCGGACACTTTTTCTTTACCAAGGAGTTCTTCTGCTTTTACTGCAAACAAGTCCCAGTCTGATGCAGGGTCGACTACGACCGGTTTAATCTTCTTGCCCAACACACCGCCTTTGGCATTGATTTCATTAACAGCCATTAAGACCACATCCCTGAGCGATGTTTCAGAAATAGCCATTGTTCCGGTCAAAGAGTGCAGAATTCCGATTTTGACCGAATCACTTTTAGAGGCAGCCTGTGTAAGTCCTGGAATAAAGTACGAGCCAAAGACCAGCAATATAAGAATAGATATTCCGATTGCTTTATTTAAAATCTGTTTTTTACTGCTTGATTTCATTTTGATCCTCCAAATAAATTGTTATAGCCGGCAATTAAGATGCCGCTTTTAAAACATACCTGTACTGAAGTACTAGCTATTAGTTGGGAGAAAGCAAATTGTTTTCTCCTTATATGACCTCCTTTCAATTTTTTAATTTCATAGTGCCTGATACAAATAGAAAGGAGACTGTCCATTACTTTTGAAGAATGATCAAAAAAAACAAAAGTAATGAACTGTCTCTCGGGATAGTAAGTGGGTAACATGCTATTAGGCTGAATATCAAATACTGATAGAGTGTTTGATAACTTATTTTTTTCGATTTTGCAGTTGCTATTTAAATCTTGCATGTATGTTATATCGAGTTAATCAGAAGTCTTCAATAGAGGGGGAATTCTACTTTTTATGTGGGGGATGTTTGACAAATGATAAAGCAGACTCTAACTGGTAATTAAACGATGATGACTAAAATAAACCTTTAATTATTGGTTTCAATCATCTATTGATGTAACGCCTTGTTTAATTGCAAACTTCACAAGACCCGGCAAGTCTCTGATGCCCAGTTTCTGCATGAGCCTGCTTCGGTAAGTTTCGACTGTCTTGGGAGAAAGGTAAATAATACCTGCAATCTCAGCGCTTGATTTACCCTCAACAACCAGTTGGAGCACCTCTTTTTCGCGTGAACTAAGCAGGTCAAGAGGGGCTTGTTCCTGACCGCCCTTTTTCAAGTACGAAGAATCAATTATCAGATCTGTAATACGCTGGCTCATATAGCGTTTTCCTGAGTATACTGCATTGACAGCTTTGACAACCTCCTGTCCAGCGGATTCTTTAAGTAAATATCCCCTGGCACCTGCCTTCAAGGCCCGCATTACATGTCGCTTGCTTGAGTGCATGGAAAGAATGATTACCTTTGTCGAAGAATAATTTTCCATGATCTGCTGCGTGGCTTCTATACCGTTCAATTCAGGCATGGAAATATCCATCACAACTACATCCGGACAGAGTTCCTGGACCATCCTGACAGCCTCTCGTCCATTAGCAGCATCACCGATAACGCTGGTATTCTTATCTTTTTCTAAAAGAGCACGTAATCCGTCTCTTACAACTACATGATCATCTGCCAGAAAAACTCGTATTGCCATAGCATTATCAAGTTTCTCATGTTTTCAATCAAATTGCCAGTTCAATCTCTACATGTGTTCCTTTACCCGGGCTGGATTTTATCAGAAACTGTCCGCCCAATGCCTGTACACGTTCTCTCATGTTAAGAATGCCCCATCCGGACTGTTTCCATGATTCGATACCGGCTGTATTAAAGCCTGCTCCATTATCATCTATTACAAATCGAATATCTCTGTTTGTCTTCTCTATATTAATAATAATCCGATCGGCATTGGCATGTTTTACTACATTGGTCATCGCCTCCTGGGCAACGCGATACAGAGCTGTTTCCATTTCCTGTGGCAGACGCGATTCATGTTCTCCATCATGAACTTCAACTGATATTCCAGTGCGTTTAGAAAAACTCTCACAATACCAGTTCAGTGCTGCAACCAATCCGTAGTCATCAAGTACATGGGGCCGCAATTTAGCCATAATATCACGGATAAATTCAGCTGTTTCCTCCAACAGTGCAGAGGAGTCATTCAACCTTGACCGTACGTCCTCCTTTACACCATCAGGCAACTCGTCATTAATAATACATAGATTTATGTTCAGGGCTGTCAGGTTGGGACCTACTTTATCATGAAGTTCCTGAGCAAGCCTTTTCCGTTCCATCTCCTCTACCTCTGTCAGTCGGCCTGTCAATGCCCGCAGCAGGGCTTCAGATTCCTTTAAGGCATCCATGGTCCGCTCAAGGTCTATCATCTTTTGTTCCAGCTTACTGATCAGGCTTTCGTTGTACAGCTTGAATACGTCATTGTTAGTTTTTATAACAGGTTTTCCGGCCTCTTGAGTACCTTGCTCAATATCATTTAATACATCCTGCAGAATTTCTATTAATTTATCAGGCATGATTGGCTTACGAATAAACCTGTCGACTCCTAATTTGCTCGCAAAAACTTCATCCTTTTCATCCTTTTCATCCTTTTCATCCGTATATTCAGAAGAACAGATGATAAAGGGGATCTTTTGTAAAAGGGAGTCATTCTTCCATTTGTGGCAGAGGGTGAAGCCGTCCATTACAGGCATCAGGATATCAGAGATGATTATGTCCGGAGAGTCAGTCCGCGCTTTTTCCAGGGCCTCTTCTCCGTTTGACGCTGAAATCACATTATATTTATTGAATTCGAGGACCTCCTGCAGCATAACGAGATGGAGTTTGTCATCATCAACAATAAGCACTTTACTCATTAACTCTCTCCTTAAAGAGAATTATAAGTGAAATGGTACTCATAGGCAAATTAATTTGTACTGACTAATCAATATTTTGAAAGAAGGAAGGGGAAATCATATACTTTGTGAAACATCTTCTGTTATTGATAAGTGATTCAATCTTTTTCCGAGCGCATTGTCAGATGTTCCGCTTCTCAATTTAAAACCACTTACCAGTTGTTGAAGTTCATGGGCCAATTCATCTAAGCTCTGGCTTGATTCAGAAGAATTAAGTGAAGCGGTATAAGTTTCTTTAGTCAGGTTTGCTACAGTCTCAATATTGCCGGTTATTTCTTCTCCGGTCCGGGACTGTTCTTCAACTGCAGTCGAAATCTGCTGGACCATTTGTGTAACATTCTGTACTGATGTCACTATATACTTCAAGGAGTCTCCGGCCTTATTAGCCATATCCACACCGTCCTCCACTTCCTTTTTTCCTATTTTCATTGATTCCACAGCCTTTTTGGTATCTTCCTGAATGTCCCTGATCATATTCCCTATTTCGCCGGTTGATGCTGTTGTCCTTTCAGCTAACTTTCTGACCTCATCAGCAACAACTGCAAAACCTCTACCCTGGTCTCCTGCCCGGGCAGCTTCTATTGCTGCATTGAGGGCCAGGAGGTTGGTCTGATCAGCAATATCATTGATTACTTTAACTATTTCCCCTATTTGTTCAGACCTGTTTCCAAGGGACTCAATAATATCAGCCGATTCATTGACTGAATGGGATATTCGATTCATACCCTCAATAGTATTAACTACTATTTCACCACCGTTCGTTGCAAGCTCAGAGGCTTCTCTTGCTGAGTCAGCAACACTGGATGTATTAGCAGCCACTTCTGCAAATGATGAACTAAGCTCCTCCATCGCAGTAACTGCGCTATCAGTTTGCGCTGACTGATTTTGTGCATTATCCGCGATATTTTTAGATGCAGCTGACAATTGACTGGCTGAAGCTGCTACATTATCAGAGTGCGTGGTAACGTCATTTAACATATTATTGAGCTTTATATTTGTATGATTAAATGTCTGCGTTAGCTGTGCTATTTCATCTTCTGATTTCACCTGGACCTCTTGTGCAAGGTCCCCTTCAGCCTGTTTTTTGAATGCGTCAAGCAGCATATAAATTTGTTTTGTAATATTACGAGAGGTCCTGCCGAGCATGAAAGTGATCAGTATGATGACCGGAAGCAGAATAGAGGAATTAACTATAAATGTCCGTCTGATGAATTGCCTTGTTTTTTCTTTTGATGCGTCATAGAAATAGTTGAGTGTGTCATATATGGAATCTGCATGCTGTTTTGTTTCTACACTTCTTTTACCGTTTAATTTTGCCGTCAACACTGAAATAGCAATATCATTTAACTTTTCGGGGACTTTTGCCTTGAAAACGAGAAAGCCAGTCGGAGTTTCAACATCTATGATTGGAGCATATCCGAAAATCATATTGTCGGAATATGATATGGTTACATTATTCCGTATTCTTGAGGAATTGCTGATATCAGCTTTCAGACTCTCAGACAGTTCTGTTCCCTTCGGATAAATTGCTTTCCCGGAAAGGGCTGTAAAGAATACGCCATCAAGACCGATTGTGCTTACTTGTTTAATAATATCTCTTGCCATCTCATCATCCTCACCTTCGAGGGCCAGCATTGCATCACCAGGTCCCTGCGTTGCAGTTACAAGCGAAAGGCTTGTGACAAGCTGCTTCCTGGCATCGGATATTAATGTGCTCAGGTCAGTTTTTTCACTTTCCTTTGATTCTGAGAGAGTAAGCTGGAGGAAAACAACTCCCATGATAATAAATGTTGTAACAATAACTGATAAAGGTATCCAGAGAGTCTTTGCTTTTAGTTTTAATCTGATTTTCATATTTTCAAACTCCATACTGACTTAAAACAAGTTCTATGCCTGGGCCTGCACTTGTCTACCCAGGCTGATCTTGTAAATATTCTATTCCCTGTCATTTTATTGCAGGGACCTTGTAGGTCTGAGCTTTCTTCAACATGGTAAATTCCGTAATACCTTCATCTTTTTTAACCTGCTTAAATACCTCACATACCATGCAGGAGACCTGTTTTTGAGCAAAATCACCCTGGACTTTTCCACCGCAGAATGTGCCGGCAACTGCCCAGCAGATACGTCCTCCGTTTTTACCGCCATTTATACCATCACTCGTTTTGTCTTGTGCTGCAGGACATACTCCTAATTCTGCTGTCTTTGCTCCACCTATCTCTCTTCCGCACTTTTTAGTTTCCCAGCAATTCATTTTTTTCATCTTATTTCCCTCCCTTTACTTCTTGATTAGCGATTAACTCACTATCTTTTAATTCTTTATAGATATCGCAGGTAAGATAATCATTCTGGCAATATGTTATTGCCAAATAAACTTTCCTGCTGTCAGGTTGCATGTGATAACATCTGTCGAGTCCACCTTGGAATAATGGGCAAAGGTTGACTATATACTCTGCAGTTTTTTTACTCATAATTTATCTGCTCCATACCCTTAGGTATATCAAGATTTGTGCCAGTGGCAAGAAAGAGCCTAAATGTGTTTTATTTCAAAGCGTTAAGTGAGCTTACTAAGGTATTGGAGTAGGGTTTGGGCTTAGGTAAAGTGTATAAATGGACATTATGTCAAATGACAATTGGACAGTGTGTCCAACTGTAGGGGCAATTCATGAATTACCCCTACTCGTATTTGATACCATATTCGGCAATCTTATTATATAAGGTTTGTCTGCTGATTCCAAGCAGCCGGGCTGCCCTGGCTTTGTTCCATCGTTCTGTTTTTAGAGCATTTCGGATCGCCTCAGGTCCATCAGTATTGTTTATATCAGGCGTAGATTCAACATTATCAACTTCAAGGTCGGACGGCAAATATTCAATTGTGATTATGGAGTTGCGGCAGTGGATTGCAGCAACCTCTATGGCATGCTCAAGTTCCCTGACATTACCAGGCCATTCATAATCCATAAACATCCTCATTACATCATCAGACACAGATTCAATATCTCTATCAAATTTAGTATTGAATATGGAGATAAAGTGCTCAACAAGAATAGGGATGTCTTCCTTGCGCTCTCTTAACGACGGCATCGATAATAAAGCGACATGAAGACGATAATAGAGATCATCACGGAACTCTCCGTTTTTGACTTTCTGTTTCAGGTCACGGTTAGTGGCTGTTATAATTCTAACATCTACCCTGCGGGAGACAGTTTCTCCAACTCGTTCAATCTCCTTTTCCTGCAGGACTCTCAAAAGCTTGATCTGTACTTTTTCGGATATGTCCCCTATCTCATCAAGGAAAATAGTACCTCCGTCCGCCATCTGGAAGCGGCCGGTCTTATCAGAAACAGCACCGGTAAACGCACCCTTGACATGTCCGAAGAGTTCGCTTTCGAGCAGGTTCTCCGACAAAGCGGAGCAATTTACTTTAATGAACGGTTTGGAACTCCCGCGTCCCTTGTAGTGCAAGGCTTCTGCCGCAAGCTCCTTGCCTGTGCCTGATTCTCCAAGGATAAGGACTGTACTGTCAACATCAGCGAGAGTTTCTATGAGGGAATATAACTCACTCATCTTATTGCTGCTCCCGATCATTTTATGGAATTTACCGTATCCACTCAGCTTCTGCTCAAGACTTACGAGCGGGGTTTCGTCCTTAATAACAAGTACAACACCTGCAAATTCACCTTCAGGATCAATAAGAGGTGATGTATTAAGTGTGGCCACTTTCAAGGGCATTCCGTTATTACTGCATTCAACACGACTTTTTTCGACAGGCTTTCTGCTTTCAATGGTTTCCATTACTACAGACATGCACTTGTCTCCATAACTTCTCATCGCTTCCGACAAATTACTACCGATAACTTCTCTTGTAATACCAATCATCCTTTCACATGCCCGGTTAACCTCAAGAATATTTAAATCTCTGTCTATTGTTATGATACCGTCCTGAACGCTCGAAAATATTGCCTCTAAATTTGACCTGTACTTTTCCTTATCATCCAGTACCGTCTTATAACTCAGCGCCATACCTACGACACGCAGCAATGTTTCTTTTGAAATTGGTTTAGGGACATAATCATAAGCCCCGAGGCGGACAGCTTCAGCAGCTGTTTCGAGTGAAGGGGCCCCAGTTATTACTATTAAAGGACAGGTAAGTTTCCGCTTATTTACTTCCCGGAGGACGTCGATTCCGGTCTTGCCTCCGAGAATGATGTCCGCAAGAATGATATCAAAACCCTTTGAGTTAAGTTCAGCAATCGCCTCATCATAGCTCGCGGCAGTAGTAACCGAATACCCTTTATGCGAAAGGACCTTGTTAAGGGCTGTTCTCAGGCTTATGTCATCATCAATCAGAAGAACCCGCTGGTTCATTCTCCACCTCCACCGGCAGCTTTATTATAATTCGGGTATACTCACCCTCTTCACTTTCTACCTCAAGTGTTCCTTTATGATCGCTAAGAATTCCATGACTGATACTCATCCCAAGCCCTGTGCCTGCATCCGCCGGTTTTGTTGTAAAAAAAGGGTCTTTTACCTTTTTAATAATATCGCCGGATATGCCTGTGCCGGAATCATAAAATACCAATTGCATGTAAGGTCTGTTATCTATCTCAACCATACTGCCTGATATATCCATTATCTTGCCGGAATTGTCTTGCGGATATTTTTGGTTGAGGGCATATCGCGCATTATTGATTATATTAATGAATACCTGTTCCAGCTCTTGTGCATTGGCAATGATCTCCGGCATGTCTTGAGGGATGGATATTTTCAGATTTATTCCGTTTCTTCCTATCTGCTGTTCAGTCAGCATCAGGGTATCTCTCATTATCTGGTTAATGCTAACAGGTACCTTCTCTTTAGTATCGGCCCGTGCAAAGGAAAGAAGACTTCTGACTATATTTGTTATACGTTGACTGTCATTCCTTATGCTTGCGGCAATATCGCTCCTTTCATCCGCCTCTATTTCCGGCATATCGAGCAACATCTCTGCATTAAGCATAATACTGTTCGTTGGATTGTTAATCTCATGTGCAATCCCGGCGGCAAGCTCTCCGATAGAGGCCAGATGCCCTGCTTTAAGGGCCTGCTTGTGCTCTGTTATGTCCCGGATAACTGAAAGCATATGGGCTTCCCCTTCCAATTCGATCAGCTCGACCGAGAATTGACACGACCGTATTTTACCTGATTTAGTCCTTAGGTCAGCCTCAAAATCCTCAACCTTATTCCTGGACCGCAGCATATCAATGTATCTATCCCTGTCCTCATTTTTAATCCATATATTCAGATCTGTTGCAGATTTGCCGATTGCCTCCTCACGGGAAAATCCGAGTATCCGTATGCATCCTTCACTAACTTCAATTAACTTATTGTCCTTAATGCGGGTTATCGCGATCATATCCGGGCTGGAGCGGAAGGCCTTTGAAAATTTTTCTTCTGATGCCTTTAGTTCATTTTCAGCGTTTTTACGTTTAGTGATATCATATGCGATAGCAAACATTTCCCCTTCTTCAACAACCGGACGTGAGGTCCAGACAAGCCACTTGTAAGTTCCATCTTTGCAGCGATAACGGTTTTCAAAGCTGATCACCGCTTCACCTTTTTCGAGCTTTTCGGTTACGACTGCCAAGGTACTTGCTCTGTCATCCGGATGGATAAAATCAAAGAAAGGCCTTTCCATAAGCTCCTTCTCAGAGTACCCTAGAGTCTCGGAGAAAGCCGGACTGATTTTCCTGAAATATCCATCCATAGACGCAATACAAATCAGGTAATCAGACGCTTGGAATATTCTTTCCATGTCTTCAGTTGCCTTCTTGCGCTCAGTAATGTCCCTGGCAAATGCACAGATGTATTCTTTATCTTCAAATTTAATAAAATTAACCATAACCTCAACAGGGAAACGCCTGCCGTCTTTTGTGCAATGCTCTGATTCAAGAATTACGTATCCAAGCTTCTTGACCCTTTGCCAGTGTTCAGGCCACTTTTCAGCTGGAAATGACGGATTTATATCAAAGACAGACATAGTCAGCAATTCCTCCCGGGAATATCCAAGGATCTCACATGCCGCATCGTTCACGTATATAAATCGGGCATCCTGCTCCATCCAGAAAACTTCTTCCGCGCATCTGTCTACAGAAAATTGAGTCATCCTTAACTTATTTTCCGCCTGCTTGCGTTTGGTGATATCCTTAACAATATGTACCGATGCTTTTAATATGCCATTTTTGAAAATGGGTGCATCTGTGACCAACAAATATCGTTCTATTGTTGGTTCATATATTTCTCTTGTTACAGTCTCCTGTGTTTGAAGAAGTTCTGAATGGGGACAGCCCTCAAATGGTTTGCAATTGCCGTGGAATAATTCGTAGCAGCGTCTTCCAACAAGGTCTTCGGAAGTTGTGTCAAAAGATTCGGCAGTCGCCTTGTTTGCCTTTATGATTTGGTAGTCTAAATCGAGAACTACAACTGAATCTGATATCGCATCAAATGTATTCATCCATTCTTCTTCTGCCAGCTTTAAGGTTTGTTCTGTATGCTTACGATGAGTAATGTCTGTAGCAATTTCGAGTCGTAAAGGCCGTCCGTCCTCGTTTATGATAGCTTTATCACGAATGTCATACCACCTCCCGTTAGTGGTATTCCGGAATTCCCAGTTGTATTCTCCGGTCGGATTGCCCCTGGCATCAAGCAATTTATTGTTTGTGCAAAAATCACAGGGCCCGGTCTGGTCTGACTGAAGACTTTGCCAGCAAACTTTACCTGTTATATCGCCAAATATATTCCGAGTGTACTCGTTAATATATACAAGCTCGTACGTCTCCATATCGGCTACATATACGATTACATCCAAACTGTCCAAAACTTTTGAGAGATCTAAGTCCATTGTTTATCCGTTACTGATATATATATAATCGGATAACATAGTAATAACTTTAGGGAAAAGACTTTTTGTAAACAAGGCTTAAACCTAGGAGAATGCTCCCCCAAAGTAATTATCATGGATCTCAACAATCCAGATAACTGTTTTTTTTACAGGAGTTGCAGGGTTCTGTCGTGATTTAATGTCTTAAATCAACTTTGACTTGTTCATTGCACAGGTTTATTGAATAGTCTTTCTAAACTCACGGGGAGTCATTCCATACATTTTCTTGAAGGAATTAGAAAAATGAGATTGGAGTGATTATGGATCTTGTAAATATTGATTTTGAGTCTTTTGAACATTCGGCAAAAGATGCCCTTGATGCTATTGCGGCCCATAAACAGATAGCGGAGATGTGAATCATGAAACCGATGAAGTTTTTGAGAAGCTTGGTTATACGGCAATGGCTAAAAGACAAGGCATCTCTCTGGTAGATTTAAACTATGGACCGGTTAAAATATTAGAAAATCCTGATTGCCCTGTTTTCCCAAAAATGTATCTCCCTGAAATCGCGTTCAGCCATTATATTATTTCGGTTCCTGTGCTTAAAGCCCACTCTCTTGCCGGAATGACCGGCAGTCTGAAAAAAGTGACAGCTACAAGTATATTTATTTATGTCCCTGAGAAATTATCCCACTATATTCATCTTCTTTCTCATCTAATATCTTATTAAATTTCTCAAGCAATTCTTCCCCGTTAAGTTGAGCATACCATCGCCCTCGCCTTACATATATATGGTCATGGAATTGACCGCCCTTCTCTCGTACCAGTTTTTTAAATTTATCTATATATTCTGATTTAAACCTGCTGTTAAATGTGTTAAATAAAATTACTCTCTTTTCTTTAAAATCATTTTTTTCTACAAATGACCATAATGGAACAGCCGGTCTGAACCACCATATCGGTGATCCCAGAAAAATCAGATTGTACTGACTCATATCAACTGTTTCCGGTTTGATGTCAGTGATTGTTACTTCATTCCATGCATTGATGCTTGCCTTCGTTCCACCCATGAAGCCGTCATACTCTTTTGCTTTAACAATAACGGTGTCAGCCTTAAAACGTTTAACAATGTCATCTGCAACCGCCTTGGTATTACCCGTGTAAGAATAAATAACAACTAAAGCTTTTGCCGGAGTTTTCGATTTCATAGAAAATTCCTCTTTTTCGGCTGACTTAGTAGTACCCGTAAAGATTACAGAGGTACTGATAAGGACAAATAGAATAAACAGCATATACATTTTTTTCATGCATTATTCTCCTCCCTGTCTAAAGCCGCTCCATACGGAACAACAGAGAAATTAGTATTTATTTCTTCAGATATTTCATCTGAATATTTGCCGGTATGAGGCCACCACCTTCATCTCTTGACGGCAGAGACTTTATGATTTCAGAAGTCATATACTCAACATCTTCCGACTTTGCAGCAAGCTCCTTTGCCTTTTTATCAAACGCAATTATATAGTCTTTCATGTCCCTGACATCTTTTTTGCCTGAGATTGGCCCGTGTCCCGGAATGATTGTATCAACATCCAAAGTCATAATATAGTCAAGGACCTTAACCCATTTCCCAATATCTCCGTCTGCCATGAACGGATGATAATTTGTAAATAAGATGTCCCCGGCAAATAATACCTTCCTGTCAGACATATAGACCAGAATACTTCCGTCTGTATGTGATGAGCTGTTGTAAATCAACTCTATCTTCTGATCACCCATATCAACTTCCATCCTGTCCTGAAAAGTCAAAACAGGATATGCTATTTCTGTCCCAGCCAGATCTTCTTCCGTAAGCCCATAGTTTTGTGCATTTTGCAGGGCACCTTCACCATAGCTTTTTAAAATATTTTTACAAGCTGCATGGGATATGATCGCTGCCCCTAGCTTTTCAAAATCCGAGTTGCCGAATGTATGGTCAGGGTGATAATGCGTATTGATAACATATTTGATTGGCTTGTCCGAAATTGCCCTGATATCTTTTATGAATCTCTTTGCTTCTATTGAAGAAGTGAGCGTATCAATCACGACAATTCCGTCTTTACCAATGATAATTCCCGCATTCGCTCCAAAGCTGCTTTGTGGAGTAGATTTCTTTATATCAACATATGAGTAGATATTATCCGTTATTTTTGTAAGTCCATCCCTTTGCGGTGCTTCCTGTCCATATGCGGAATAAACAAACAATACCAATACGGAAATCAACGATATAACACAACTGTATTTTTTCATTCTACCTCCTCAACTGTAGATTAGATTTGAACGACCTGGTTCCTTTAACAAACTAAGTGGCACATGACCTGAAGGATAATAACATGTCTAACGGTATTGAAAGATACTATTCATTAAAAAATATATCTAAGCTCTGCAAAATAACTCCTACCCTCCCGCGGCAGGTCGTTTTCAACCGTATTGGCCGGTGCAGGATCAGAATAATCCTTATCAAATAAATTATAGACTGAACCCCTTAGTTCAAACCCATGATAGATATTTTCTAGAATCACTGTAAGATCAACTAATCCATAACCGGGAAGAGGCCCTCTTCCATCTCCTTCAGCACGGGGACGTTCATCGCTCAAGAAAAGATTTGCATTGATATTAAGATGTTTATATAGGAATGCATTGAACCCGATGTTGCCCTTATGAGACGGCACATCAGGCAGTCTGCTATCTGTTTCCTTGTCAACAGGGTACTGGTAAGTGTAATTGGTATAAGCCCGCAGATTTTTTTTCAGCTTAGTTTTGATTTCTGCTTCAATACCATTAACTTCAGCACCACCGGTGTTTTTGAACCGGGAAAATCCCGGGATCGAAGGATCGACGACTGATTGAATTTTGTCCTCAAAATCATTATGGAAATATGTTCCCCGTACACTTGTATGATCGACAGCAGAATAGCCAAGGCTGACTTCAAAAGTCTCGATCATTTCAGGCTTAAGATCAGGATTGCCCAATTCAATCGTGTTGTTCTGGTTATAGAGTTCCACAAAAGACGGGGCACGGAAAGCAGTACCATAGAGAAACTTGGTGTCCCAATTGCTGAGGAAATTCCAGACAACAGCAATCCTCGGATTGGTTGTGTCACCGAAATCGGAATAATTGTCGTGTCTGACGCCAAGAGTCAGGCTTATGTCTTTGGTCATATCCCAGATGTCCTGTAGATAGATTGCCTGGATCTTCCTGGTCACTTCCCGGTTAAGGGGAATATCCCTCATTTCTCCCCATGCGGCACCTGTTTCAGGATCAAAATTAGTCTTTTGCTCTAAATCGTATTGTTCTCTTTTTTCACTAACAAGTCCTAATGTTATAAGGTTACCGGCAAAAAGTTCATAATCGGCCTGTATCTCTGCTCCGTATGTTCTGTTGTTAATATTAGATAGAACTTTCTGCCCATCCGGGAAGCCAGGTATTGCATTCTCAGGAACTGCCTCCCAAAAACCGTTTCCGCGAATTCTTAAGAAATATGTTTTTGCAAGAACATTAATCTCGGGACCGAACTTATGATTGTAGAGAAGTTCAGCGAGATAAAGACGGGCGTCAACTTCAGTATCATCGTTAAGTGCGAAGCCAACTCCGAGGTATCGAGCATTCACACGTTTTATATATTTAGATCTGAGAGAAAAGTCATTGTATGAAAGCTTAAGCTCCGTTTCGAGCTTGTCTTCATATTCAATAGTATGCCCAGAGTTACCGAGGACATCTTTATCAACACGCAATTTTGCCCCGTCTGTTGTCAGATAATCCAGAGCAAATGCCACATCGAGGGTTTTAAACCGCTTTCCGGCCTGAAGATTGATTTTATTGGTATCAAAACTCCCTCTTCCAACTGTGGCAATAATGCCGTCCATATCTTCCCCGTCCTTTGTCACAACGTTTATAACAGCCGAAAAAGCATTGGCCCCGTGCAGTGCGGAGCCCGGACCGCGGATGACCTCAATCCGCTTTACGTTATCCAATGAAAGGCCGTCAAAAAGAAATGCGTATCCACCGTCAAAGAGCATATTTACGGAAAGACCGTTCAATAGAAACTTTACTTTTTCCGAATTAATGGTCTTAATACCTCGCACCTCAATTTCCTCTTTTCCATAATGCCCTTTGGTCATTCCAATGCCGGGAATTCTTCTAAGGACATCTACTATGTCCCTGGCGCCCATGACGCGAATCTGTTCTGCGGTGATTACAGTGGCAATGGCCGGGGCTTCTTTTACCGACTGGAGCTGTTTTGTGGCCAGTGTCAGAATTTCCTCTTCTTCAAAAAACAGAAGGAGATCATCTGCAGTTTCCGATTTAAGTTCCGCAAGCTCAAAGGCGTAGGAATTTGTATACAGGAAAAGAGTGAATAAGATGAAAAGAATAAATCTAATCATGATTTAATTTCTTTATTTATAAGGTAAGGCACAACAATATTTATTTCTGGATATATCCTTAATCTCTCGCCTTTAAATTGTTTAAAAGTCAAAATAATACACCTTCATATTTAAAGGAAAGGGATGTTTTTCAAATCTATTTCAATACTCAATTGTTGTCTTAGTGAATATGATATATTGTATTTTATCATTTAAAATTTAAGCCGTCCAATTTATATTATTTATAGATGTCATAAAAATCATTTATCATTATGTTATGTTTCCCTGACGAACAGTTTCAAAAAGCAGGTTGGAATCAAAAACCGAATCCGAGCAATTGACCGGCTATCATGAAATAAATCAGCAGGGCCGTAACATCAATTGTAGTGGTGATTAGAGGGGTTGCAATGAGCGCTGGATCAAGCCCCATTTTTTTAACAACAAAGGGTAGAAATGTCCCGATAGTGGTAGCTACGGTTATAACAGATATGAAACTCATACCCACAATAATAGATATTGTCCAGTCCTTCTGGAGCCAGTATGCCCAGAATGTCGCTACAAGGCCTAGCAAGAGTCCAATAGATATGCCCAGCACAAATTCACGGAGAATAATGCGAACAGCATCTGATACTTCAATCTCTCCGACTGCAAGTCCGCGAATTACAACTGTAGATGACTGGGCCCCTGCATTTCCACCGCTTCCTATGAGGATCGGAATAAAGGCAGACAATACAACAATACTCTCAATCAATTGTTTATGACTGAGAATAATACTTCCGGTCAAAGAGTTTAATGCAAGGAGAATTATCATCCACCCTATACGCTTCCTGAAGTTGTTAAGAACCGATGACTCAAAATACCCCTTTTCAGCGACTTCCACACCACTACTCATAAGTATGTCTTCGGTCGCCTCTTCTTCGATAACGTCGATAATATCATCAACCGTAACTATCCCCACCAAACGGCCCTCTTTGTCCACTACAGGGACCGCTAGAAAATCATAGTCCTTTATGATTTCAGCTACAACCTCCTGGTCATCATCAGTTGAAACTTTAACAACCTCCTTGTCCATAATGTCCCTGATCATCTCGTCCATTTTGGAAAGGACAATCCTTCTGAGAGATATAGCGCCTAGAAGACGGCGTGTTTCATCTGTCACGTACAAATAGTAGATAGTTTCACTGTCGTCTCCAATACGCCTGATACGTTTGAGGGATTCCCTTACAGTCATATGGTCCTGAAGGTCAACAAACTCGGGAGTCATGATTCTGCCTGCAGTGTTGTCCGTGTATCCGAGAAGAACAGAAGTAGCATGCCACTCCTCAGGGGTCATCGTCATACTGAGCTTTCTTACCACAGTTGCCGGGAGTTCATCAATAATACGCGCCCTGTCATCAGGGCTCATGGCATCAATAATCGCGATAAGTTTTGCATCATGGAAACCGCTCAATATCTCTGTCTGGACAGAGCTGTCAATATGTTCAAATACCTCTACGGCACTGTCCTTGCTTAAAAGACGGAAAATGAGGGTGCGGTTCTCAGGGTTCAGATGGTTTATCAACTCGGCTATTTCCGCAGGATGCCCGTGAAGGCTTTCCTTTAAAGCCGGATAGTTTTTCTCATCGAGTTGTTTTTCTATTAATTCCCTGTCAACAGTAAGTTCCATGCTCAAAATCATACCAAAAATGGAGGATAGAATCTACAGGCACTTATTATGAAGACTTATTTGGGGATTGTAAAAATGAAATTAGGATGGTTGTCCCATGTGTTCTCAAGCCACATGTTTCCGCCGTGTTTCTGGATGAGGTTACGGCAGATAGCAAGACCAAGACCGGTCCCGCCTTTACTCTCAAACTTTTCAAAAACATTATTCTTCATCTCATCAGGAACAGGTGGTCCGCTGTTGTATACGTTTAATTTATAATGGTCACCCATGTCTTCAAAACCAAAAGCTATATGGCCTGAAGACGCATATCTTATCGCATTTCGAATAAGGTTTCTGTACACGATTTTAATCCAGCGCGCATTCGCCTTTATAATGACCTTGTTACCCGGAATCGCCCCCAGGCGGTTGTCTATCCTGATCCTGTTTTCTTCTATTTCTGAAAAATACTCGGCCAGGATCGGATCGATGATGTCCTGCCGCAGATCAAGTTTCTCTTTTTCGGGCATTTCAACGTTCATCAGTGATGATTTAAGGAGATATTCACTCAATAATTGCTCCAGGCGAATTATTCTTTCGGACACATCAAGAAGTGTTACTTTTACGCTTTCATCAATTACACCGAAAGACCCGCGGGCAAGAAGCTTTACCATGCTTCCGATCGAACTCAAGGGGCCCCTCATATCATGTGTCGCTATACTCAGCATATCGAGAATGTGTTTCTCTTTATTAATACTCTCCGTAACATCCTTGCAGACACATATAATACCCAGAATTTTTCCAGCGTTGTCTTGCCATGGCGATCTGGTAACAGACATCCAGACTTCCGACCCATCAGTGCAGATTCCTTTTTCTATCTTGTTTTTGACAGCCACCCCTGTTTCAATTATCAGTTTCTCTTCGAGAAATCTCATTTGAGCATGATCTTGTGAGAAAAAGACAAAATCTGTTTTACCTATCATCTCGCTTACTGTTCGGTTTAAATACGTAGCGAACATACTGCTGACGGAAACATATTTACCACCAAGGTCCTTAAAATAGATAAAATCCGGGGTGCTATTCATAAGCGCGTCGAACATCTCAGTTTTTTCACAAAAGTGTTCCGCACATGTAGTATTTTCCTGCATTTTGTTAATATACCTCGACTTAGACAGAATTCACTTACTCTTTACGGCATTTTCCTATGAATAATTAAGCCGGAGATTGAGAATAACCATTTCCCCGGTTTTATATAGAAGGGAATTAAACCTGTTTTTTAACATCCTCTATGCAAATTAGAAGTTAACCTGTAATTTTGCACCATAAACCGCAGCGCTTCCCTGGTCTGCACCTGTATTATCGTCCATTCTGTCATATACATGAATCTCAGGAGTAACGGTCATATTCGCAAATTCATGAGTGTACACAGGTATATCTGCATTTACCCAATATTCCTGCTGGCTGTCTCTTTCAGCCCAGTTATCGTTATCAGATGTAGAACGGCTGTATCCGAGATGTGCTGCTGCTTTTCCAACTTTAGCGGTCAATTGTACATATCCCGCACAAGTACTGGTATCATCTATAGAACCTGAACTCTCAACAGCGTTAATGGAAGTCGTAGTACCTCCGGTACCGAGTATTCTGTTAACAGTTTCAGGTAAACCGGCCATACCGAATTCAGCAGGGTTCGTACCATACCAGCCTGAAAACCTTATTGACACCTTATCCATGATAACTACGTCGCCATGCAGATAACCGATTGTGGACGTTACATTCTCATCAAGTGTAGGTGATTTGACTCCGAATGTATTAATAGCAACACCAGCGCCAAGTTTCATGTTTTTGTCTGAATGATTGTAGCCGATTGTAGTTTTTGGCAGTACGCTCTCAGTATCAGTCACTCCTGTGAAGGCATGTGCAACGCTCGGTTTGGCAAAGTCGACAAAGAAACCTATGTGATTCACCCTGATCCGCGGAAGACGCTGATCATAAAAGGCCCCGTAGCCAATCGCACCCCAGTCCGCAAAGAATGCGGAATTTGCCCACCAGTACGCAGGAGAATATGCCTGCCCTACTAATAACGACGTATTCTCATTTATTTTCAAGGTACCGTATAACAACCTTGTGTAGACTCCCTTGACACCGCTAACGTCTCCAGCCGGATTACTAAAACCGGAAACTCCAATTTCCCAGTGTGCTTTAATGTCTCCCAGTGTTACGATTGATCCTACCCTGGCATTATTAGCCAAATTAAAATACAGGTCAGTATCATTATCAGCAGCAGGGTTATCCTTGCTTACCCAAAATACCTGGAGTGGTACGGCTCCATAAAACTGTATCGATGCACCCGGAGTCGGTGTCAAATGAATATGGGCCATTGATGCAGCAGAAAACAACAGCACAAGTATCATTGAATATACAATTACTAATATTTTTTTCATTTTCTTCTCCTTTATCATTTAATAATCGCTGTTTTGTTTTCTATTACTAAATATCACATATTCCCGAAAGAATCAATTATTGACAGGATATATCTTCTGGAGGATGGTAGGATTGTTCTTGAGGGGAGACACAGAGAAGTACTAGTAATAAATATCCTTTTTAATCACAAACCTGTTGGACAAGCATCGCCTCTTTGATCTGCTCAGCCTTCTCTTTACCCGCAAACTTTTCAACAATCGCCAGCCCGAAACATATCGCTGTTCCAGGCCCCCTGCTGGTAATTACATTACCGTCTTCAACAACGGTCTTCTCTTCATAGGTTGCTGAACCCAGCTTTTCTTTAAAGGACGGATATGATGTAGCACGTTTGCCGTCAAGGATGCCTTCATTTGCCAGAACATAAGGTGCGGCACAGATCGCCCCCAGCGTTTTCCCCTTGTTGTTAAAATCCCTTATAAGCGCCCTCACCCTTTCATTTGCATTCAGATTGTCAGCACCTGGAATGCCTCCGGGCAGGACCAGCATATCAAAATCATCCGCGCTAATCGTATCAATGAGCGTATCGGGAATCACCTTAATATTACGGGCACTCGATACAGGTCCTTCGCGCAGACCTGCCGACAAGACCTCGATCCCTGCCCGTCTCAAAACATCAATAATAGCCACGGCTTCAAGCTCTTCAAAACCATCGGCCAGTAAGATTACAACCCTTGTCATACTATACCTCCATCATTTAAGAGTCGCTAAAAACGTCTCGACTATATCAGCATCAAATTGAGTACCGGAATATCGTTTCAGTTCTGATACCGCGTATTCCTTGTTCAATGATTTACGGTAAGGTCTGTCCGAAGCCATTGAATCATATGTATCAGCAACGCTTAATATTCTGGCAAGCAAAGGAATTCTATCTCCCTTGAGTCCTTCAGGATACCCTTCTCCATCTATCCTTTCATGGTGGTACTTTACCATAGGTATTATATTGCTTAACTGTTTTATCGGTCCAAGGATCATTGCTCCTTCCAGAGGATGTTTCTTGAGAAGTTCAAATTCCTCACAAGAAAGTTTACTCGGCTTATCCAGCACATCATCACATGTGCCTATTTTTCCAATATCATGAAGCAGCCCCCCGAGTCTCAATGTTTCAATGGTTTCATCATCAAGCCCCATTTTAAGACCAATGGCAACAGCATACCTGGTAACTCTCTCAGAATGGCCCCTTGTCCATTCTGACTTGGCATCAATCGCGGAAGCAAAAGATGTGATAGTATTAATCAATAATTGTTTAAGAGCTTCCTCCGCCCCCATACGCTCGGCAATTTCTTTTTCAAGTTCCTTCACTTTAGTTTCAAGCTTGCTTACAAGCCGCTTGTTGTATTCTGAAAGATAGACACTCTCCTCTTTTACTGCTTTTTTCGTACCTGCGGCAGGTCCTTTTTTCTTCTCCTCCAGAACTGCTTCCAGAATCTCGATCAGTTTATCCGGGTCCGTCGGTTTGACCACAAATTTCTCTGCTCCAAGACTCAGGGCGAATTCCATATCTTTCTCGTCAGTGTATATAGCGGAATAAAATATAAAAGGTATTGCGTTTAAGCCCGCGTTCTGCTTGCACGCTCTGCATAGTTGGAAACCGTCCATATCCGGCATTAATATGTCCGATATAATTGAGTCTATGGAGTTATGTTTCAGTTTTTCAAGGGCCTCAATACCGTTTTTCGCAGGCACAACTTCATACCCACTTCCCTTAAGAAAGGCCTCAAGCATGTAAAGGCTCTCTTTATTGTCATCTACCAGAAGGACCTTCATCCTTAAGCTCCGATGTAATTACCTATCTCAGCAATGAATGAATCCAGCTCAATAGGCTTATTTATATAACTTGTACAGCCGGCTGCAATCGCCTTTTCCTTGTCTCCAATCATGGCATGCGAAGTAAGTGCAATAATAGGAATTTGTTTGTTTACCTGCATGCTTCTCACTCTTTTTGTAGCCTCAATACCATCAATTCCAGGAAGCTGAATGTCCATGATTATCAAGTCAGGTTTTTCCTTTATTGCAAGATCAACGCCCTCTTCGCCGCTTACAGCTTCAAGTACTTTGTAACCGCCGTCCCTCAGTATATATGTGATTAGATACATATTTGTCTCATTGTCTTCCACAACGAGTATCTTCTTCATTTCTTTGCCTCTTGATATTTTAATGGCATGGAAAAACTAAAAACACTCCCCTTGCTTGTTCCGCTATGCACACTAATATCACCCCCAAGGATACCCGCTATTTTTTTCGAGAGATAAAGCCCGAGCCCTGTTCCTCTGTTTGACCTGTCTTGTCCCGGGATCTGGCTGAATGGTTTAAAGAGGCGGTCCATATCCTGTTCAGAGATACCTATCCCGGTATCTTTAACTGAAACCATTGCTGCACCGTTGCTCCTGTCCAGTTTTATCACAATTTCTCCGTTTACCGTAAACTTTACGGCATTGCCAACAAGATTTACCAAAATTTGTTTAATTCTCTGCTCGTCGCTTTCAATTGTGAATTCATTCGGCATATGAAGGATTAAATTATTTCCCTGCTCCTGAGCAGCAAACTTAAAGCTGTCCCTTATCTCCATTATAATTTCTGAAAGATTGAATTCCTTTGCAGCGACATCTATCCTTCCGGCCTCGACTTTACTAATGTCGATAATTTCGTTTATCAGGTCAAGGAGGTGATTGGCGCTTTTTTTCACAAGTGTGAGCTGTTTCTTCTGTTCATCATTAAGCGGCCCGGGTATTTCCTTCAACATAACACTGGAAAAGCCGATTACGGAATTAAGCGGTGTCCTTAACTCATGGCTCATACTCGCTATAAACATACTCTTTAACAAGTCCAGTTCTTTTAATTGTAAATTGGCTTGAAAGAGTTCGTCTTTTGCCATTTTCATATCATCAAGCAGGACGACTTGTGCCTTCTGGGTGTCCTCAAGAACAGCAGTACGTTCTTTGACTAAATCTTCAAGATGGTCATGGTAATCACTCAACTCCTTCTCTGCCATTTTCCGCTCTGTAATATCACGGACTATGCCATCGTAAGATATCAGCTTACCTTTCTGATCGAAACGGGGAACAATTGTGTTCTCTACCCAACTTATTATATTGTCCTTTCGAATCAGCCTGTGTTCAATAGATTGAGGGTGTTTTAATGAATAGACCTGTTCAGCATGCCGCCGAACAAGGTCCTTGTCTTCCTCAGCTACAATGTTTATCCATAAATAAGTATCGGCCGCGAATTCTTTTGTAGTATATCCTGTAACAGCTACACATGCTTCACTATGGACCGTTTCCGATGGCTTGTCGTCTTCCATACGCACCGTATATATATAATCAGTAATCGCATCCGTGATTCGACGGTACCGCTCCTCACTTTCCCTTAACTCCTCCCCCATCTTTTTTCGTTCAACAATTTCTTTCTGAAGTGATTTGACTGTAGATTCCAGTTCTTCTGTTTTTATACTAATCTCATCTTCAAGTTCAGATTTATAATTCTTTTCCATCCTGACAAGAGAGTAATATTTAACTGCCTTCTGGATAGACTGAATCAGGTATTCGGGATTAAACGGTTTGGTTATGAAATCAAAGGCCCCTCGTTTTATTGCGCTAATTGCAGTATCAAGTTCTGCATAACCTGTCATGAGAATGACAGGCACGTCCGGATTAATGCTCTTAATCTCATCCAGGAGTTCAAAACCTGTAACATCGTGCATCCTGATATCAGTCAATACCGTATCATAACTCTCATTTTTTATAAGGGTAATTGCTTTCTTTGCATCATTGCATGGTGTTGCAGAAAATTTGAATGCCTGAACAAGCGAAGAAAGGGTCTCAAGTATAGCGGGATCATCATCTACAATTAGCACTTTATTTACTTCTTTACGCGTCATAAATACATCCTTTACTCAAATTTTCGAGACCCACTTGACCGCATTCATGAGAAGTTCACGGGAACCCTTGAAGTTCATTTTTTTTATAATATGACTCATGTAGGTCTCTATGGTTTTAACACTAAGATGTAATTGTTCTGCAATTTCCCGTTTATCTATCCCCTTGCCAATAAGTTGATATACCTCCAGTTCACGGTTACTCAGAATTTCTACTGAAGTATCATGACTTTCAAATTTATCGGAGACAAATGCATTCAAGAACCTTTTCCTTAATCTATCGCTGAGACATATCTCTCCATTCAAAACAGATCTTATTGCCTCCAGGACTTCTGCTGGCTGCTTTTCCTTCATAATATAACCCTTGGCCCCAGCCTTTAAACAGCGTTCGGCATGTACAAGTTCATCGTGCATGGAAAGCACTAGAAGCGGAAGTGCTTCAAAAGAAGAAGTGAGGTCCTCTATCAACCGAATTCCACTATCACGTCCAAGGGACAGATCAACTACTGCTATATCAGGCTTACATCCTTTAATAGTTTTTAAAGCACCGGAAGCATTCTCCGCTTCTCCACAAATAGCAAGGTCCTTTTGACTCTCAATAAGATCTTTAAGACCTGCCCGCACCAGAGGATGATCATCTATTATGAAAACCCTGTATTTTCTTTTTCTGCTTCCTGTCGCCCTACTTTTCATAATTAGTTTTCACCTGTTTCAAGTTTTATCTGTAAAAACACATTTCACCTGTGTTCCTCCATTATTGTTAGACAATACCTCAAGTAACGCCCCTATCATATTTGCCCTGTATTTCATGATTTTCATCCCCATACCGTTTGCTTCGTGAGATTCTTGAATACCTGTCCCATTGTCTTCTATCGTTAAATTAATTTTATCATACTCTTTTTTCAGTTGAATCTCTATGTGAGAAGGTTTGCCATGACGTACTGCATTTGTAACAGCCTCCTGAGCAATTCTGTACAGGTGTGTAATCGCTGTTTCATTTCGTATATAAAAAGGGCCATCGCATATGAAAACAGATGAAATATCATAAATCCTCCCGGTATTTGAGGCAAGTTCTTCTAATGCCCTGGCAAGACCGTCCCTGTGCATCTCAACAGGCGAAATCCCCCTTGATATTTGTTTCACTCTCTTTTGGGCCTTACTGATAAGAGAAGTCAATTCGTCGACATCACCAGTTTCATCCAGTAATTTATCTTCAAGTTTCTGGTGCAACACATGATTTTTATATGCAATAGCTGTCAGGATCTGGCCAAGATCATCATGCAGGTCCTGTCCAATGAGTCTGCGCTCTCTTTCTTCAATTTCAAGGACCGCCTTTTCCAGTTTTTTACGCTCGGATATTTCTCGATTGAGTTCAGACAATTTGCTTTCAAGTTTTTCAACCAGCCGTTTGTTGTATTCAACAAGATAAACCGTCTCCTCTTTTATTTCCTTTGACTGAATTGTCTGGACACCCCCTCTATGCTCTTTGAGGACATCATTTATGATTTCAGTTAATTTTTCCGGATCAGCAGGTTTGACCACGAACCTGTCAGCTCCCAGCCCAAGGGCGAACTCCCTGTCTTTTTTGTCAGTATATGTAGAAGAATAGAATAAAAAAGGTATGCTGCTTAAGCTCTCGTTTTGTTTGCAAGTCCTGCATAACTGGAAACCGTCCATATTTGGCATTAATATGTCCGATATAATTATATCTACATGGCCTGATTTCAGCTTTTCAAGCGCCTCATTGCCGTTTTCTGCAGAGACTACCTCATAGCCGCTTCCTTTCAGATAGGACTCCAGCATATAGAGGTTTTCCTGGTTATCATCCACAATAAGAACATTCATAGTATTTAATCTCAATTAGAGGCTTAGATACAGCTCTTTACTTAATGAAATGATACCATGCGCTTAACATAAATAATAGCAATTATTGCTCTATTGCGATAGCAAAGGCCCTTTACCGATAATCCGGTCAGCCAGGTGACCTACTGCAACAGCATAGAAGTGGGAACGGTTCCATCTCATAATGACACGATAATTGTCATACACAAGAAAGGCAGGTATGTCTTTGTCTGAAGGAAGGATAATTGAGGCGCTCATATCTTCAACCGGTAAGTCGCTGCCGTCCATATTACGTACCCCGGTTGAATGCCAGTAGGCAATAGATTTCTTAATTTTAAGCCCTGCCTGTTTTCTGTCAAATCCCTGTGGCAGCTGCACCTCTCTCCCCCAGGTATATCCTCGTCTCCATCCGGACCGTGAAAGGAAATTGGCAGCAGAATACATGATATCAGGCATGGTATGCCATATGTCCTTTCTGCCATCGCCATCAGCGTCTGTTGCATAACCAGTAAAAGTGGAGGGCATAAACTGGAGCTGCCCCATTGCCCCCGCCCATGAACCCTTCATATCAGCTGAACTGATATGTCCTTCATCGATTATTTTAAGCGCATGTAATAGTTCTTTTCTGAAAAAACCGGACCGTCTAGGGTCATACGCAAGGGTCGCAAGGGAGTTGATGACCTGGAAACTGCCGAGATGCCGTCCGAAATTCGTCTCAATCCCCCAGAAGGCCACAAGGAAACGCGGAGGCACACCATATTTATCCCCGACTTTTTTAAGCAGTCCGGCATGCTCCTTAAGGAGTTTCCGGCCCTGCTGAATACGCCAGTCAGAGACGACCTTGCCCATATATGTTTCGAAATTGAGTTTAAACTCCGGCTGATGGCGGTCGAGCTCAATTACCCTTTCAATAGGCTTAATCCCCTTCAGAGCAACATCCAGTGTTGCCCCGGATATGCCTTTTTCCAGGGCCTCTTTTCTCAAACCGTCGAGCCAGGTCTGAAAATCCTCCTTTTCAGCAAATACAGGACTGGACAGAAAGAGAATTAAAAGAACCAAAAGTGGATAAAGAAGTATTTTCTGATTGTTTTTCATATCGTTCCATACTAACAAATATCCGGATTAAAGCCAAACTATTATTAATTTATGGACAGACGATAGTTAGAATCAAGCAGACAGCAGATGCTATCTCAGGAAAGGAAAAAACTATTTATCATCGGCTTTCACTGAAAGTTTGTGTTTATCAAGCAGATCATAGAGTGTCGGTCTGCTGATTCCCAGCTCTTCTGATGCCCGTTTGATATTTCCTCTATGTCTCTCAATAGCGCTGCCGATAAGATCGACTTCAATTTTCTTTCGCGCCTCTTTAAGCGAAATCCCCTGATATCGCATGTTAGATTTTTCGGGAAGATCTTCTTCTCCCCGCTGTTCAATCAATCCAAGGTTTATTACATCTATTGAATTTGTATCTGTCGTAATAATTGCCTTTTGAATGATATTTTCGAGTTCTCTAACATTACCCGGCCATGAATATTTTTCAATTTCAACTATGGCTGCCTTGCTGAATCCCTTTATTTTCCTGTTAAAGATAACTTTGTATCTCTCAATAAATGTTTTTGCCAGCAGCATGATATCGATTCCCCTCTCTCTCAACGGGGGAAGACTGATCGATATAACACTTATCCTGAAAAAAAGGTCCTCCCTGAAACTCTTGTCTTTCATAGCACTATTCAGGTCTATATTTGTTGCGGCAACTACTCTTGTATCAATCTCAATATCTTTTCTACCACCAACCCTCTGAAATTTTTTCTCCTGCAGGAACCTCAACAACTTGGCCTGTAGCCTTGTGGACATTTCCCCTATCTCATCTAGAAAAAGTGTGCCTTTGTCGGAATATTCAAATTTTCCTTTCTGTTGAGCAAATGCATTTGTAAAGGCGCCCTTCTCATGTCCGAAAAGTTCTGATTCAAGAAGATTATCAGGTATCGCCCCGCAATTAATCGCTATGAAAGGCCCTTTGTTTCGCATGCTTTTTTCATGAATTGCCTTGGCTACAAGCTCTTTTCCTGTCCCGCTCTCTCCTGTTATAAGGATCGAGGCGTCTGTTGATGAAACCTTGTTAATAGTCTCGAAAATCTTCTGCATTTCAGAACTCTGGCCGATCATACCTGCGAAACCTGTTTCCTTATCAAGGATAACATGCATATTACGGTTTTCACTTTCTATATCTGCAAGATAAAACGCCCTTTGTATTATTACCTTAAGCTCATTCATATCAACCGGCTTGAGATAGTAATCGTATGCCCCAATCTTAAGAGCACTCATTGCGTTCTCTCTTTCGCTGTTTCCTGACACAACGATTACCTTTGTCTCGGGCGCAAGATTAAGAATTTCACGAAGACAGGACAGACCCTCAGATGCATGATCTTCATCTGGTGGAAGTCCCATATCGAGCGTAACTACAGCAGGCATGTGCTTGGCAAACATTTTAACAGCAGAATCTCTGTCATATGCCTGAAGAATATTATATTCCTTAGACAGACCCCATTTTATCTGCGTCTGGATGTCTTTATTATCTTCAACAACAAGTAATTTATCCATAATCAATAATCAATAATCAATAATCAATAATCAATAATCAATAAAACTGAAAACTACATATACCCTAAATCTCTCAATTTACCCATAACTTCTTCTTTGTTCTGTCCGCGTCCAGCCCTTTCATAAGTATTTTCAAGGTCCTGTTCCCAAGCAGGGATATCTGACATCTTTACAGTAGAGCCCTTCGCACCTAGTGAACGATAACCAGCATTGTATAAAACACAATGCGGAATATTATTCTTAAATATGAAGTCCCAGATATCACGCTCTTTAAAATGTAGAATCGGCTGAATACGGAAATGTGGGGGATTCTCACGGGGACTGACAAAAGTCTCTTCGATCCTCGCTTCCTGCTCATCCCATCTAATGGCTGTTGAAAGGGCTCCGACTTCATTCTCTTCCATATAAACATTCATAGCTACTGTCTTCATCAAATGGTTTCCGACGAATGATTCCGGCTCAAAAGGAAACTCTTCTTCCGTATATTCGAGTTTTACTATTTCACTTTTATTACGCTCATTGAGACTGTTGACCTTTACCATATCTCCAACTTTTTCCGCTTTGTCACTGACATCAGTATTCTTGGCAATAATAACTTCCAGTCCCCACTCTTTTTTAAGCTGATTGAAAATGTCCCAAATCTCTTCAAATACATATCCCTCGTCAATGAACATACATTTAGGCATCTTTACTCCAAGCTCTTTACATGCCTCTCTAAAGAGCCAAACCATAGTAGTACTATCTTTCCCACCTGTCCATGCTATGGATATTTTATCAACACCATACTCTTCGATCGCTTCTTTAATAACATTTTTTGAAAACGCAATTTTTTCATCAAGGCTTAACTCTATTAATTCTTCTCTTTCATCTTTTGCCATAATACACTCCTTTTTAAGTTAGTTTCAGGATAGTTTAAATATTATCTTATATCCATCGGAAATAATTGCAAAAAACTTTACATTTCCGCTAATTTATAATTTTATCAGTTTCCTTTATGAAAAGCTATTTCCCATTTATGTCTTGATAGGCAAATACATAATAAATTCCGTGCCCTCTCCTTCCTGGCTCTTCACTTTCAATTTTCCTTCATGTGCTTCAACAATAGATTTACACTGATAAAGACCTATTCCAAGCCCCTTTATCTTGGTCGTCTGAAATGGTCTAAAAAGTTTCTTTTCAATAAACTCTCTTGATATTCCACAACCATTATCTGAAACAGTAACAAAAGCCATCTCATTTTCTCTGCCGACAGCTACTTTAATTTCACCCTTCTCTTCAGTTGCATCAATCGCATTAATAATAAGGTTAAGGACGACCTTGATAATTTCTTCATTGTCAAAGGTTGTTTTCACATTCTCTTTTTTCTTAAAAGACAGCATGGAGTTATCATCAAAATTAAATCCCTGGATCACGGATTCTACACAATCTCCCAAATCCGAATACTCTGGGTTAAGAATGGTCTTTCTGGGTAATTGTTTAAGCTTTCCAATAATGTTTTTAATCTTTTCCGATGTATTTGAAACCGCCTGAATAGCGTCTTTCTGAAATTCAGGATTGTCAATATGCTCTTCGGCATTCTGTACAATCAGAGAAAGCATGGATGCTGCATTCTTAAGATCATGCGTAATAAAGGAAGAGATCTTTCCCATAGCCTCCATTTCTTTTGCTTCCATCAATTCTTCGGACAGCTTCGCATTTAAAATGGCTGCAGACGCCTGCCTGGCAAGCGTTTTCAATAAATCATAATCCTCATAATTATAATCATTATCGGCAAGGTCCTCACCAAGAACTATGAAACCAAGAAGTTCATCCACGTTCAACAAGGGGACCATAATCGAAATTTTATTCATCTCTAAAAAATCTTTGTTTTCAGCAACGACCTTTCTACAATTATCGTCGTCTACGTTCAATATCCATTTTTGTTCATTCAACAAACTTATAATATCATTACCTGGTTTCATTTCAGCCATAGGGAGGTCAAGGGCGGTTTGACAAATAAATTCCTCCGTTTCCTTTTCTTTCAACCAGATAGCAGCACCTTTCACCCCCATAGCGCCTTTAAACCCTTCTACAATTGCATATAGGAGTTCACTAAAAGAGTGCTTTAAAGAAATGCGCTGTGTAAACAGGAGCCACTGGCTCCTGTAATCATATTTATGCTTATAAAAGTTCTTGTTAATAAAAACTATGGCCCGTCTCCGCAATTTCTCCGATAGTATAATTGAAAGGACAAATATGGCGCCGGCGAATCCGAGAAACGTCGTTATATTAGCCCCGACTGTTGGACCAAAATACCGCATACCTTCACCGATTATTCCAAGGGTTAGAAGATATATCCCAACCACGAGAAGACTAAGTGATTTATAGAAAACATTTCTTGAAACAAATATTTCAACGTCCATACTCTTGGTTCTTAATAAAGATAATCCGATAATAAAAAGGGAAATCAGGACTACTCCTGTCCTTACTGGCATCAGGTTCATATTAATCGAGCGATATAGTAATGCGTGGCTGTAATAAAATATATTCATCGAAATGATCCCGCCAACTCCTATGAGAGTATATTTAATGCGCCATCTTTTCAGGCCCAAAGAACTTCTCAGTGTAGCTTCCAGGTTGATTATTGACATTATTGAATACATAAGCAGGAAAAGACTGGTTATATATCCCATCTTTTCAAGAAAGAGAATATTATCACTCGCAAACTCTGGAGAATAAAAAATACCTTCTATAGGAACAGCTATAAAAATAAGCATTAACAACGGAGATAAAAACAGAAGAATTCTGGGTCCAGTTCCTACAGAGCTCCAACCGCCTATCCTTGCGAAACTCAGAGTGAAAAAAAACCATGAAGGGATCATCACAGCTTCACTTATTATGACAATCTTCTTCCATTCATTCAACAAATCAGGCTGCAAAATACTCATCAAATCACCGGCTATCACAATTGCTGTTGAAAGCAGGCTCACACCAAAAACAATATTTGAAAGACTGCGATAATTTTTCAATACAACGCTAAAGGCAATCAGAACAGCGATTAATATAGTAACTATGTAAATTATCAGCATTATCATTTTTATATTTTATAGAAGTCGGGTATTCAATATACTGTTTTATAATACTTAATATATCTTAACTAAAATCTGTATTATTTTTTCTAATACTGTACTTGTTGATTAACCCAATGGTTATGTTATTATGTTTATATATATAATATTGTATCAATCAAGTGTTTTCATCACATTTGATAATATTAATTTCTAAGCATTTATACATATAGCATATTTATTTATTCTTTCAGTTTTAAACAAGAGGAAGTGTCTTGAGCGATAAACATAAACATGATTTCATAAAAAAAGCCCACCTTTTTTCTTCATTGACAGACAATGAAATGGACCAGATTATAAATAAGATGTCTGTTAAACAATTCAAAAAGCATGAAACTATTCTTTATGAAGAAGATACAAATGCATATATGTATATAATCCTATTGGGAAAGGTCAAGGTAATCAGGACAACTGAAGACGGCAAAGAGATAATTCTTGCAATACATAAGTCCGGCAGTTTTTTTGGTGAAATGTCATTAATCGACGGAAAAACTTCTCCTGCTTCTGTTATATCAACTGAAGATTCTCTGATAGCTATTATTTCCAGAACTGATTTTTTCTCAATAATATTTAACCAAAGCAAGGTAACCTATAATTTATTAACTATTTTGTGCAATAGACTCAGGAAGTGCTGGGACACTATACAATTACTGAATTTTAACAATGCCTCTCAGAGGACTAAAATGTTATTTCTCATGTTATCTGATGAACACGGGAAAAAAACACCTGAAGGTATTTTATTAAATTTAAAGCTTACCCATCAGGATATCTCAGACATGACTGGCCTGACACGTGAAACTGTCACGAGGGTGCTTGACAAGATGCAAAAGAACAAAGAAATAACCATTCAAAAAAACAGGTTCATACAACTCTCACCAATGTTCATGCAAAAAGACCTGAAAATCCTTATCTAATTTATTTCCTCTATCCTATTATTCAATTTATTTCTTTATTTTAATTAAGCAAAGGGGTTACTCTTTGCTTAATTAAAATAAAGAAATAAACAAAAAAAAGCAGCTACCCAGTGGATAGCTGCTTTTTTTGTTTATGTGAATATTGTTATTTTTTTCTGCGAATTCTGTAAAGACCGAGTCCTGCGAGTCCTGTTCCAAGAAGAACGAGTGTTCCGGGCTCTGGTGTCGGGAGTACATGTACATCAAATGAAGTGGGACTCAAGCTATTTAAGCTGGTGTGATCAATCAGTGCTTCAATTCTAAGGGTATACACATCTGTCGGTACACCTATTGCAGCTATCTCAGTACTGAATGCGCCTTGCGATGCGTTAAAAGCTGCCATCAGTACTCCATTTAAATAGGTATTAAAACTGACATTACCGGCCGTTGTACCACCGATACGAGTCTCAAATCCAGTTATCCCACTTGCTAATGGTACGCTAAATGAATCCTCAAACGTTACAAGGAGATTTCCCTTAGTCTGCCCGCTAAACACAGCAACATTCAAATCCATTTCCGGTGCGTCTGGACGACCAATTTTATCTACAGTAAATCCTGTAAAAACACCTGTATATCCCTCTACATTACCCGCGTAAAGCAACCAACCGGCTTCAGTCATAAGATCAGCAGGACTATTATCTTCTACTTCAATTGAACCTATTGTTATAATCGGATCAGTAGATATTGCAGATACCTGACTTATTCCTGCTACTAAAACAAATGCCATTACAATTACTAAGAGCTTCAAAATTTTTTTCATTTTCTTCTCCTTTTACTTTTATTATTTATATTAATTTATTTCTTGTTTTGCTATTTAGATCATATAAAGCAATCTCTATGCCAGCAACAATATTAACCTGTAACATATTATATTTAAATATTTTTTTACTATTTGGACTTTTTCTCTTTTCACTTTCATGTAAACAATACCGACATATTTTATAACATAAAAAGCGTAGATTTCATTATATGCCATTATTAAGGAGCTAACTTATTGTTTTTATTATCTTCCACTAAAAGTGTAAAGATATATAAGTTTAGTGTAAAGTAATTTAGAAAGTAAGGAAATCCGACACTATTTATAATGTTGTCATTCATTAATCTTGATTTATTAATTCACCAATAGGTAATCTATCACTAATACAACATATATTAACTATATCCTTAACTCATACGCTTTTTAGATATCAAGTATAGCGTACGAGAAATAATACAGAAGAGGTTTATTTCATGGCATATGTAATAGCATTTGCTGGCAAAGGCGGTACGGGAAAAACAACGATTGCCGCATTAACAGTCCGTTACCTTATGGAAAAGAAAAAGAAAGAGGTCCTCGCTGTTGATGCTGACAGTAATTCCTGTCTAAATGAGGCCCTTGGAGTTCCGATCCATGCGACCATAGGAAAATTAAGGGAAGAATCTCTTGCCACTATACGGAGCGGGGGAGAACGTCCCGGCGGTATGAGCATGGAGGAGCTATTCGATTACCAGGTACAGCAGTCGATTATAGAATCAAAAGGGTTTGATTTAATGGTCATGGGAAGGCCGGAAGGTCCCGGGTGCTATTGCGCTGCCAATAATATTATTCGCAAATACACAGACATTCTGGCTGATAAATATCCTTATGTTGTTCTTGACAATGAGGCTGGAATGGAACATTTAAGCAGAAGAACTACACATGAAGTTGATCTTCTGCTAGTAATAAGCGACCCTACAAAAAAAGGGGTCCAGACTGGTACCAGAATCAATAATCTTGTTGATGAACTTGACCTTGATGTCAAAAAGCGCAAGCTCATTATTAACAGGGTATCAAAAGAGAATTTCGAAAAGATAAAGAAGAGTGATTTAGAACTCCCATTTAAGGACATATTCCATGTCCCGGAAGATGATAATATCTTTCAGATTGACCTCAATGGCAAGCCGGTATTTGATTTACCGTCAGATTCCATTGCTCTCAATACGGTATATACTATCCTGGACTCATGTAATATTCCATAATACCGTTCTATCATCATTTACCACCTCTCAAGTATTCTCACCTTAATAGTAAGAAAATACTATTGCGACCAAACTGACATGCCTTTTCTTTTCCCATAACTCCTTTACGCTAAAGACTTTTCACAATTATCCGATAAAACTAGTATGAAAGGTAATTGAATTTAAAAGCAGGAAAAAGGGGGGAGCAACAATATGGACGTACCTTATTGTATAGGCAGATGCTCAGTCTGTCCTTATTATCAGTCTTGTCAAATGATAGTTCGCCATCATTCTTCAAAGCACGACACTTTTTTCAAAGAGGACTTCGACTAAATAGTGTCCCATATCTTCGTCAGATAGATTATGAAGATGCTGACGTTAAGGGGACATGGCTGAAGTGCTTTCAACCGCATATAAAAGCAAATGGGGCCTGAGAATATCAGGCCCCATTCTATTTACTACTTGTTTCTTTTAATCTACTGCACTAGTAAAGCCAGTGGTTTACCTGGTGGTGTTGTGTCAGGCGGTGCTGCAGTCGTAAACGACTTACTGGCGGAAAGCGTCAGATTACCCGCTGCATCTCTACTACGCACCCTGTAACGATACAATGTTGACGGTAAAAGGTTCGTTATGTCCTGACTATGGCTTGTCACCAACGAGGAATTGAGTGTTGTAGTATTTCCGTAGGAATATGTCGTGCCGTATTCAATCTGCGAATCCGACGCTTCATTTGATGTCCATGTGATTGTTGCAGCACTATCCGTAATACTACTTGACTGGACTCCTGTTAAATACGGAGGTGATGTGTCAACCGGAGCTTCGGTTGTAAAGGTATAATCTCCTGATACCGCCGAATTACCTGCTGCATCACTACTGCGCACCCTGTAATGATAGAGAGTTGACGATGTAAGGCCAGTTAAATTCTGACTATGGCTTGTCACCAGCGATGTATTAAGCGTTGTAGTATTACCATAAGCAGTTGTCGTGCCGTATTCAACCTGTGTATCCGATGTTTCATTTGTCGTCCATGCAATCGCCGCTGCAGTATCCGTAATACCACTTGACTGGACTCCTGATATCACAGGCGGTGTTGTGTCAGCCTGCATGGCGGTTGTAAAGGTATAATCTCCTGATACCGCCTGATTACCCGCTGCGTCAGTGCTGCGTACCCTGTAATGATAGAGTGTATTTGATGACAGGTTATTGAGTGTCTGGGCGTGGTTTAATGTCATAGTAGAATCAAGAGTAGAGGTGCTGCCGTATGAAGTGGTAGTACCGTATTCGACCTGCGTATTTGATTCCTCATTCGTTACCCACGAAATTCTGCCAGAAACACTTGTTATGCTTATGGATTGAATTGCTGATATGACTGGTGGAGTTGTGTCAGGTAACGGCATAACCTTGCTCACTTCATCAGCAAACGCACTTTCGTTCCCTGACGTATCATATGCGGTAACTGAAAAATAGTAAGTTAATCCATCTGTCAGGCCTGTTAGCTGATAACTGGTAACATTACCAATATCAATGTTATTTGAATAATTACCGGATGAGGTACCGTAATAGACAGTGTAACCGCTTAAGTCAGTAAGTGTAGTATTATCGGCGTTTTTTGTTGGAGCGGTCCAGGACAACTGTGCCTCTCCGGCAAATATTGTAGCTGCATTCAGAAGTATAAGAACCACCATTACCAGCACAAAAACCAGGTGTTTTCCTTCCATGATGTTTTTCATTTAAATAACCTCCTTTTAGACATAAAAAGCCTGTTTCCTAAAAGGGAAACAGGCCTTTCTCTGGAGGTAAACACTGAGCGAATGCACTGTTTCTTCGACAACCCGGCTGTCCTTGGATTTAAGGACCCGTGGCTTTGTGCCCCCTGGTTACCCAGAGTTTACCTTTTTCGGAAATATCCTTTATGTATTCTTGAATCTAGGATAAATCGAAAAGACACACTGCATCAGTAATTCAAATCACATAAATATAAGGTTTTCCCCTAAGTACTTATATTAGAATCAAATTTAATTAATTTATTTTTTTAAATGAAATGTATAAATCTGCAGATTATGAATTCAGGTCATACTTTTTGCACATTGACTCAATAAATAACTGAAGTTCATCCGGTACGAGCAACCTATCAGGCAGTTCAGCTTGCAACATAATGGCCCTGTCAATTTTCCTGATAAGTTCAATTACACAGTAAGTTATCATCTCTTCCGGGAATGAATCAGGGGTATTGTCTATAAAGAGGATTTCTTTGTACCAACCATCTTTTCCAGGAACAATTCCATCACAATACGCACCGCTCACGGTCTTCGGAATTGCCCCTTTAGACAGCGCCAGGCTCCTGACTCCAAGATTAACAAGTTGAAGACCCCGCATCACAGGATTTGACATTGGACGGTGTCTACCCTTTGTAATAGGGAGAAAATTGTATAAATGAACACCCGAACAATAATTGAATGCGCCCTCGCCTCTGCTCTTGTCCGGCTTTAGCACAAAATACAAAAACTCATTTATGTATTCATATGGTTCCCGCGCATATATCAAAGTTTCCCCTCTTTCTTGCAGTTATCATCTGACAGGGCTTTTATAGGAGAACATGTATATTATGTATAGTTCACTGTACTGATAAGTCTTATTAACGTAATTTTCATATCCTCTTTCATTTCAATAAACCTCAGACCGACTCTGTAATATGGACTACTTTCTTCATTCCCTGCCATTTCTAAAGATGACCATGCAACTTCCCCTCTAGAGCTTATTTCATCCATATTATTAAAGAGTCCGATTTGATAATTAGCGCTGATAGGCATATTGTGAGATGTCTTAAGACAGATCCCACCGATACTCATATTTTCCACAGTAATATTTCCCGAATCATTAATTTTAGCCCAGCAATCATTTAAACTCCCTATGCGTTTGTCCTGACGTTTTTCTTTCTCTCTTTGTTTGAATAACCGACTCTCTATCTTTGGATCCGCAATGCTTCTTACAACACCGTAATAAGAAATGAGTTTTCCGCTCGTATCACTTCTCGGGACAATAGAATTTTCAACCCAGCGGACAGAACCTTCTTTATGTATAATGCGATGTTCAAAAGATTGTGAAGGGAGCCCTGAAAGCACTTTTTCAATCTGCTCTAATACCAGGGACCTGTCATCTTCAAAGACCATATCGATCCATAGGTAAGGAGCATCACTCATCTCACGGCTTGAATAACCAGTGACTCCCAGGCATGTATCACTATGAGTGGTCTCTACGGGCCTCCCATTTTCCATATGCACAGAATAGATATAATACGTATTTATAGTTTCAGTCTGCTTATGCATTTAATTACCTTCCCAGAACACTTCGTATTTGATAAAAATCCTGACTATTATTGACAATCCGGCAATCAACGTCAAGATCCAAATTGCTGATAGATTCAAGAAAGATTTTAAATTAGGCAGTTAGCAGTTATAAATATTTCAAAACGTGGATATTAAAACTTCAAATACATAACCCATATTATTCTCTGATTTTCACCCTGTCTATAATAATACCTTCACCTATAATTCTCATGCTGCCTCTTATTATGGAAAAACCTGTATTTGATGAATAATCGCAATTAAATCCACCTTCAATATGAACAGACTTGTCCTGTTCAATCAGAAGGTCCTCATAGAATTCAATATCACGGCCCTGAATATTGTCTCCGTTTTGCGCTGCATCATATGCGTCCTGAATCCCGGTATAATATGAAGGGGGCGTCCTTAAAATCCTCACAGGCTGCAAACAATCTTTTTCAGGAACAGATATTTCCAGGGCAATCGTTTTAGAAAACCTGTTACCCGAGGTGTCATACTTATAATCTATCTCCGCCCTGTCATCATATGTAACCTTAACGAGCTGCCGCGCGCTATCATAACCGTACCTGACCGTCTCAGTGTACGCGTATTCAGAAAACGCATATAATAATATGACTACTGCATATAAAACTATTTTTGTCTGTTTCACCATGTCCCCACAACACAGAGTTCGTTTAACTCAATTTGTCTAAGGTAATTAATTTAACAGTTTTCCGTGCTAATGTGTACTGGTATTTCTGACAGGCTTTTCATCCTGAAATAATCCAGCAGAGTCTCAGGAAGAGCACTCACAGGGTGTCGCCCTTTTGCAGTTTCAACTCTTTTCCTGTTAAAATTCTAATCAATAAGCTGTTTACTATCATGAAATTATTTAAATAAGAAGGGATTTACAATAATGAAAAAGTATCATGTATATGGAATTGGCAATGCTCTGGTTGATATGGAATTTGAAGTTGAGGATTCTTTTTTTAAGAAATATGAAATCGAAAAGGGTGTAATGACCCTGGTTGATGAAGAGCGGCAGCATGAATTAATTGGACATCTTGATGCCTTTGAAGGTAAAAAAGCGAGCGGGGGATCTGCTGCCAACACTATTATAGCGGTCAATTATTTTGGCGGTAAATCATTTTATTCATGCAAAGTATCAAACGATGAACTGGGTGATTTTTATGTTCACGACCTGAAGGCGGCAGGCGTTGATTCTAATGTAGGCGACGGCCGTAAAGACGGGATAACAGGAAAATGTCTTGTAATGGTAACTCCGGATGCGGAGCGTACAATGAATACATACCTCGGGATTACAGAAACGTTTTCAATAGATGAACTGCACCAGGAAGCATTATGCGACTCGGAATATCTCTACATAGAAGGCTATCTTGTAACATCCAACACAGGCCGGCATGCAGCAATAGAAGCGCGTAAAATAGCAGAAGAGGCAGGAATAAAAACAGCGCTTACATTTTCAGACCCTGCCATGGTCCAGTTTTTTAAAGATGGTCTTAAAGAGATGATTGGCCAAAAAGTAGACCTACTGTTTTGCAATGAAGCTGAGGCAAAAAGCTGGGCTGGTACAGATGATCTTGATCAGGCATTGGAATCCATAAAGCAGATAGCATCCACGTTTGCCATCACCCTTGGTGGGAAAGGTGCATTATTGTATGACGGCAAGAATACTATAGAAATATCTTCACATCCCGTAAAAGCTATCGACAGTAACGGGGCCGGTGACATGTTCGCTGGTGCATTTTTATATGGCATTACCCATGGTCACTCATTTTATGAAGCAGGCAACATAGCAAGCCTAGCAGCTGCTAAAGTAGTGAGCCAGTTCGGCCCGAGACTGAATGCAGAAGAACATAAAGAGATTCTGGAAATCGTTTTAGATTAGGAATGGGCTCCCCATATACTGAAACTATTTGACTATACTGTTCTTCTTGATTGTATATTCATATTCCATGCCGCCGCCAACTGTGATGAATTTAACAGTCATCTGACCTTTGGTTATTTGAATAAATGCAAATCCGAGTTCAGGTGAAGCAAACAGAGTCTTTTCTGATGCCCGGACCTCTCGGGGAATGGCCCCGGCACCTGAAATAAGATAATAGTCTCCTGAACCGGACCTTAACAGTTCCAAATCATGATCATGCCCGCTCATATAAAGATCTACCTTATGTTTAGTTAAAACAGGAGCAAGTCTTTTCAGCATGCGTTTAGATGTACCATATTTTCCGGATGAGAAAATAAAGTGATGACCGTAGACAATTTTCCAGTCAGCATTTGATGCTTCAAGCTGCCTGTCCAGCCATTTCAATTGATTTTTATAGCCAGATTTATTTTTACTTATGGGAGTTGTATCAATAGCAACAAATTGAACCTTAACCACACTGTCAAGCAAGAAAAAAAACTCGTAGTATTTATCAGGCATTCTCCATCGTTTATTCTCATGTGTATACAAGACCTGAGCAGATGCGTTTCCGCGATAATCGTGGTTGCCCAATACCGCATAAAAAGGCACCTGAAGTGAAGGATACGCATACTTCCTCTCGAACTTAGATTGCCACTGTGGATCGTTTATAGAATCTACTCCCTCAGAATAAAAATTATCTCCCAGCAATATTACAAAGTCAACCGGATTTTCAGACGCCCATCGATGCATCGCTTTCGCAACCGCCCTCTGACCTCCCCCCCCGCTGCCCTGGTCTCCCAGCACAATAAATCTTACAGTATCTACTTCCACGGGAGAAGGTACAGGTGCTGATCCAATACACGAATTCAGCATTATGAGGATAAAGATGAGCAATTTAAAAACAACCTGAAGAGTCATTCAATTATATTATATGCATTCCACCGGCTTGTCAAAAATACCTCATTTTATCTATCGTGACAATAATTTAATTGAAATTATTCTCCTACCAAGTATAATAAATATATATGTGACATTTATGCATTCTATATGGTTTTACCATGAAAGATTAGATAAATGATTCAGGAAAAAGCAATTAAAGTACTCATTGTCGATGATGATCCCCTAATACTTGACGCTATTTCTTTCATGCTTAAAGAAGTTGGCTTCTCTCCGATAACCTGTAATAACGCAAAAGATGCAATTACCCTTATGAAAAAAGATAGTTTTGATACTGTCTTATCAGATATTAAAATGCACGGTTTGTCAGGTTTTGAGCTTCTTGAGAAAATCAAGGAAGTTAATTCAGAACTTCCTGTAATTCTTATGACAGGCTATGCAGATGTGGATAACGCTATTAACGCGATAAAAAAAGGAGCATTTGATTTTATAACCAAGCCGTTTATTCCTGAACATCTAATTCAATCTCTAAAGAAAGCCGTCAAATATCATGATCTTATTCTGACTGAAATAAAACACAAAAAAGAACTGGAATTGACCAATGAAGCTCTGAAAAATGAAATTAATAAGAGCAAGTTTTTACAGGAGCAAAATATAATTTTCCGGCAATTTGCAGAGGCATCCGGACAGGGTATGGGGATGGCGGACCTTGAAGGCAATGTCACATATACTAATCCTGCCCTTTCCCGTATTATTGGCATAACAAAAACTGAAGATACTTGCCAGATAAATATCAGAAAATATTATTCAGAAGAAGATTTACCAAAACTGGAAAATGAAATTCTACCTGAAGTTTTCGAACGGGGGCATAAAACACTTGAAATACCGCTCATATCTGCTAATGGTAATATTACTCCTACTATTCAGAGTATTTTTTTGATTCGGGATGAGCATGGCAAACCTTTCTATTTAGCTAATGTAGTAACTGATATCAGTGAGCGCAAGCGGATTGAAAATGAATTAAGAGACCACCATGATCGACTTGAAGAACTTGTTACAGAACGCACAGAAGCCCTGAATGAAAGAGTACAGGACCTTGAGAAATTTTACGAAATGTCCGTTGGCAGGGAAATGAGGATGATAGAATTGAAGAAAAGAATAAGCCAATTGGAGTCTGAGCTTTCGGATTATAGAGAAGCAAAAAACAATATCAATCAAAATAATTGTTGGGAATATTGGGATTGTCTCCCTGAGAGAAGAAACGACTGCCCGGCATATAAATTAAATTCCGGCAGAAGTTGTTTTGATTTGGCCAGGAATTATTGCCCAAGAGTTGGAAGAGAGTATGATAATTGTTGGGAATGTCCATGGTATAAAATAGTTAAATCTGATGTAAAAAGTGAAAAAGTAGAAGGCACTTAAATACCACTCCATAGTATTTCATCTCTAGTATCTCTAAAAACATTTTAAATCGGCCGCATGTGCCAGGTGACACAGGTATCCAAGCCTAAAACATGCAGCCATGCTCAATATTTAAGCCTGACACTATTTGCACTGTTGCGCAAATAGTCTTATATTGAAGACTTATAGACCTAATAAGTATTATATATTGGACATATTCCCTAACTTTTAGTAAATATTCAATATATAGGTAATTCTGTGGCAAGGAGTACCCAAAATCAATTTCTTTCGAAAACATGGGGATAAAATGAAAAAATCAATTAATTTATTAGCAATATTTATATATTTAATTCTCTCATGTATTCTTCTATCTTCTACTGTCCATGCAGGTCAAACCTGTTCGGGATCATCCTGTTTTGGGCAAAGTATAGATATCGCCGACTTTGCTGACCATCGTACGTTGGGTGATCCTGATTTTTATGGCCCGTTAAACTCTACTGGTGAACTTACGGGAGCCTGGAATAGTTTCCATATTGAATGGGACATCTCATACAATTCCGGTACCAGCTTATGAGATTATGAATACACACTGCACGATGACAAGGAGATTTCCCACTTTATACTGGAATTGAGTCCCGGCACAACTTCGAACGATATAATTAATCCCGAGGAAAAAGTAGGCAGCGGATCATGGAATTCAATAATCCCTGAATTCGAAAACGATTGGGGACTGAGTCCAAGTAACCCTGGATTTCCTTCCGGTGTAACAGTTGAAGGGATGAAGTTTGATATGACCGGCAACCCGATTTCATTCAGGTTCAGTTCAGCTAAGGATCCTGTACTTGTTATTATTTCTATATCTGGTATAGTTTGATATGATCAAATAGTTTGTTTTTTATATTTATAATCATTAAGGAGAGGAAAATGATTAAAATTATCAGCATGGTAGTACCGCTGCTTGTATTAGGGCTCTTTGTCGCGGATTCAGATGCAGCACTGATAAATAATGTGAATGGTACGATAACGGACATCAGTACGAATTTGATGTGGAGTCAGAGCTGGAATGTACTAAGCGGAAGAGATACATGGTATGATGCAGCTTCCTATGTGGGGGACACACATTACAATTACAATGATTGGCGTTTCGCAACAGGTGATGAGTTGATGTCACTATGGTATTTAAACTCGGAGCAATTTACGTATGACACTTCATACGGCGCTGTATTGGAACCATTCCAAATATCTACAGACGCCGGTTTTCTGGATTTATGGACAACGGAGGTTTCTGCTACTACAGCCTCTGTGTATTCGATTAGTGCTGGTCCAATACAAGAAGGTCGATATCAAGACGCTATGGATGGGGGGATAGTTTTAGATAAAGATTATTACCCTGCGCAAGATGGTGAAGGACCTTATGGATTGCCAATGGTCCGTAATATTACAACGGTTCCCGAACCATTGAGCTTAATTCTGTTTATTGCAGGGGGGTCAATCCTGGCAAGCAGGTCACCTTTCTTTACCTTTGAACCTTTGGCCACAGGAAACTCTATCAACGGGCCGTCGACTTGAAAAGCCAGTTCAACAGATTGGCTTGCAACTACCTTGCCAGGAAACTTTCTGCCAATGGATGTGTAGGAAGATTCAATCACCATTGTTTTTAAGGGTCTAATTGGCGATGGTTCCTGCGGCGGCTTGGCTTTCCATTCAACAAAAAATACACAATAGATT
>PJEL010000202.1_pt1 | contig 71044 bp, 67 predicted proteins | sample 1853271 | NCBI WGS metagenome assembly PJEL01 (sample SAMN08108733, study PRJNA415343) | Invertebrate metagenome, whole genome shotgun sequencing project. | host: Globobulimina | place: Sweden: Gullmar Fjord | collected 2015-08
ACCCTCACGAGTACGCTCACCAACACCTGCGAATACTGAGTAGCCGCTGTGCTCGATTGCGATGTTACGGATAAGTTCCATCATGTTTACGGTTTTACCAACACCGGCACCACCGAATAGACCAACTTTACCACCTTTAGCAAATGGACATACAAGGTCGATAACCTTGATACCAGTTTCTAAAAGCTCAGTTGAGCTAGATTGTTCTTCATATGAAGGAGCTGCACGGTGAATCGTGTAACGCTCTTCTTCACCAATAGGACCCGCTTCATCGATTGGGTTACCTAGTACGTCCATGATACGGCCTAATGTAGCTGTACCAACTGGAACTTCAATACCTTTACCAGTATTTACTACTTCTGCACCACGTGCTAAACCGTCAGTAGTACCTAGCGCGATTGCACGAACAACGCCGCCACCTAGCTGCTGTTGAACTTCTAATGTAAGACCTGAAAGGCCTCCAGTAGTAACTTTAATCGCGTCATATACCGCAGGTACTGCATCTTGTTGGAACTCTACGTCCACAACCGCGCCAATGATCTGTACGACCTTACCTTGACTCATGACATTTCCTCTAAATTTGTTTTTAAACCTAAACCGCTGCAGAACCAGCACATATCTCAGAAATTTCCTGAGTAATGGCGGCCTGACGTGCCTTGTTGTATACCAATTGTAAACCGTCAATGATTTCACCGGCGTTATCTGTTGCGGCTTTCATCGCAACCATACGCGCAGCTTGTTCTGACGCAGCGTTTTCAACAACGCCTTGATATACCTGAGACTCCACATAACGAACCAATAATGTTTCCATTAATACTTTTGGATCTGGCTCGTAGATGTAATCCCATTTATGAGACATGTCTTCGTCTTCTGCTTTTGGTAAAGGTAGTAATTGATCGATCGTTGGTTGTTGAGTCATGGTATTTACAAATTTATTGTAAACCACGAACAAGCGGTCGATTTTGCCTTCATTGTACGCTTCTAACATCACGCGTACTGCACCTACTACATCTGAAACAGATGGTGCATCACCTAAGCCTGTTTTAGCAGCAACAACTTTGCCACCAAATCGGTTAAAGAATCCAACAGCTTTAGTACCTATAGCTGCAAAATCTACTTCAACACCGTCTTCAACGTATTTTTGTACGTCGTTTGCAACTGCTTTAAACTCATTTGAGTTCAAACCGCCACAAAGGCCTCGGTCAGACGAAATTACCACATAACCTACACGTTTAACCTCACGCTCTTCCAAATAAGGATGGCGATATTCAAGGCTACCGTTTGCAATGTGACCAATCACTTTACGCATTGTTTGCGCATATGGACGGCTTGACGCCATACGGTCTTGAGCTTTCTTCATTTTAGAAGCCGCAACCATTTCCATAGCACTGGTGATCTTCTGAGTGTTTTTAATACTCCCGATCTTACCTTTAATCTCTTTTGCGCCGGACATGTGATTCTCCGATTAACTTTCAACGAAAGAGAAAGCCGAAGCTTTCTCTCAACTTATTTACCAAGTTTGAGTGGCTTTGAATTTTTCAATGCCAGATTTCAAGCTTGCTTCGATATCGCCGTTGAAGTTACCGGTCGCATTAATGTCTTTCATAAGATCAGCATGTTCACTGTTCATGAATGAAATTAACGCCGCTTCGAAGTCTAATACTTTAGAAACTTCGATGTCCTTCAGGAAACCTCTTTCAGCAGCAAACAATGAAACACCCATGTCAGCAATTGACATAGGAGCATATTGCTTCTGTTTCATTAGCTCAGTTACACGCTGACCATGCTCAAGCTGAGCACGTGTCGCTTCATCTAGATCAGATGCGAACTGAGAGAAGGCCGCTAATTCACGGTACTGCGCAAGTGCTAGACGAATACCGCCACCTAGCTTCTTGATGATCTTAGTTTGAGCTGCACCACCAACACGAGAAACCGAGATACCAGCGTTTACAGCTGGACGGATACCTGCGTTGAACATGTCTGACTCAAGGAAGATCTGACCATCGGTAATCGAGATTACGTTAGTCGGTACGAATGCAGATACATCGCCCGCTTGAGTTTCAATGATAGGAAGTGCAGTTAGTGAACCAGTTTTACCTGTCACTTTACCTTCAGTATAACGCTCTACGTACACTGAGTTTACTCGAGCAGCACGCTCTAGTAGACGTGAGTGAAGATAGAATACGTCACCTGGGTATGCTTCACGACCAGGAGGACGTTTAAGAAGCAATGAAATTTGACGATAAGCAACAGCTTGCTTAGACAAATCATCATATACGATAAGTGCGTCTTGACCGTTATCACGGAAGTATTCACCCATTGTACAACCAGAGAAAGGTGCTAGGAATTGTAGCGCCGCAGACTCAGAAGCAGTAGCAGCAACAACAATAGTATTTTCTAATGCGCCGTGCTCTTCTAATTTGCGTACAACGTTAGCAATAGTAGAGGCCTTTTGACCAATCGCTACGTATACACATTTAATACCAGAGTCTTTCTGATTGATGATTGCATCGATTGCCAAGGCTGTTTTACCAGTCTGACGGTCACCGATTACTAGCTCACGCTGACCACGACCAACAGGGATCATGGCATCAACAGATTTATAACCAGTTTGAACTGGCTCATCTACTGATTGACGTTCGATAACTCCAGGTGCAATTTTTTCAACAGCTTCAAAACCAGCTGCATCAATTGGACCTTTACCATCGATTGGCTCACCTAGTGTGTTTACAACACGACCAAGTAGCGCGTCACCAACTGGAACTTCTAAAATACGACCAGTTGATTTTACTTTTGTGCCTTCTTGTAGATCCGCATAAGGACCCATTACTACTGCACCTACAGAGTCACGCTCTAGGTTAAGTGCGATAGCATAACGATTACCAGGAAGCTCAATCATTTCGCCTTGCATACAGTCAGCAAGACCGTGAATGCGAATGATACCATCTGTAACAGATACGATTGTACCTTCGTTACGAGCTTCGCTGACAACGTTGAACTGTTCAATACGTTTCTTGATCAGTTCAGCGATTTCAGTTGAGTTAAGTTGCATGCTCAAATCCCCAATTACGATTGCAATACATGTGATAAACGGTCTAATTTGCCTCTAACGGTTGCATCAATAACGGTATCACCCGCCTTGATTAACAATCCGCCGACAACCGCACTATCAATGTTGCAATTCAGCTTAATTTTGCGTGCTAGACGTTTTTCTAAAGAAGCGGCCAATGTTACTTGATACGCTTCGCTTAATTCAGTTGCAGAAGTGATTTCAACTTCAACTTCATTCTCATACAGTGCTTTTTGTTCTGCGAACAATTCAACAACTGCAGGAAGAGCAACTAAACGTCCATTTTCAGCCATAACCTTAATTAGGTTTTGGCCTCGTTCATTCAGTTGTTCACCACATACTTTGATAAATAAATCAGAAGTAACTTCTGGTGAGTGAGAGCCTGCTAAGAAGCCTGTAATGTCGTCGTTTTTTACTACTTCCGCAGTAAAAGACAACATTTCAAGCCATTCAGCTACTGCTCCGCTTTCAACAGCGAAATCAAACGCAGCTTTGGCGTAGGGACGAGCTACTGTAGTCAATTCAGACATTTGCTCTATTCCTCTGCTTATAGTTCTGCAACTAGTTTATCTAGGATATCACTGTGGGCAGCAGCATCAATTTGACGCTCTAAAATTTTCTCTGCACCAGCAATGGCTAAAACAGAAACTTGTTGACGAAGATCTTCCTTCGCGCGGTTGCGCTCAGCTTCAACTTCCGCTTGACCTTGAGCAATGATTTTCTCACGCTCATCGTGTCCACGAGTTGTTTCTTCATCTACGATCTGTGTTGCACGCTTTTTAGCTTGCTCAATGATTTCAGCTGCTTGAACTTTAGCGTCTTTCAACTGTTCTTTCGCTTTTTCTTGAGCAAGTTCTAAGTCTTTCTCTGCACGTTCACCGGCAGCAAGACCATCTGCTATTTTATTTTGGCGTTCTTCGATTGCACCGTTTAGTGGTGGCCACACATATTTCATTGTGAACCATACAAAAACGATAAATGCGATAGATTCGCCTAATAGAGTTGCATTAAGATTCATTAACGCTCTCCTTACTTAATTAATACTATTGTTCGAATGAAAATGAGTGATTAAGCAAGTACGAACAACATGTATAACGCGATAGCTACACCGATCATCGCGATAGCATCGATAAGACCTGCTACGATGAACATTTTTACTTGTAGCTGAGGTGCTAGTTCAGGTTGACGAGCAGCTGATTCTAAGAATTTGCCACCTAATAGACCGAAACCAATAGCAGTACCAAGAGCACCTAAGCCGATTAGTAGAGCAACAGCGATAAATAACATATGTATCTCCAGTTTTTAATGTTTAAAGTTTAAAGTTAAATGTAAAAATAAATTCTTTGCGGGCTTCCTGCCCTTAACCCTTCGGGTCCAGCTAATGCTGTTCTAATTTTATCCCGAAAAATTAGTGTTCTTCGTGCGCCAAGCTTAAATACACGATGGTTAACATCATGAAGATAAACGCCTGAAGAGGTATTACTAATAAATGGAACGCAGCCCAAATAAAGTGCGCAGGTAACTGCCACATGCCCATAAGGCCAGCAATTAGGATGAAGATTAATTCACCTGCGTATAAGTTACCGAACAAACGTAGCGCCAATGACATTGGTTTAGCTAGTAGCGAGATAACTTCAAGAATAAAGTTGAACCAATATAACCACGGCGTATTAAACGGGTGAGCATATAGTTCTTTCATGAATCCACCAAAACCTTTGATTTTGACAGAGTAATAAATCATTAGAACAAAAACACCAAGCGCTAACGCGGCTGTCATGTTTAAGTCAGTGGTAGGAACAACCTTCATGTAGATATGAGAGTTGCCTGAAGCGATAGTTTCCCAAGACTCGCCACCAATTAAGGCTGCTAGTGTAGGTAACCAGTCAACAGGAATAATATCCATAAAGTTCATTAATAGAACCCATACGAATATAGTTAATGCTAGCGGCGCAATAAGTGGGTTTTTGCCGTGGAAAGTGTCTTTAACACTTTGACCAACAAATTCCACAATCATTTCAACAAAACATTGAAACTTACCAGGCACACCGACGGTTGCCTTTTTTGCTACGCTACGGAACGAAAGAATAAACACCAAGCCTAAGATGATCGACCATGCCAACGTATCAACGTGCCATGTCCAAAAACCTTCACCCACTGACGCATTGGTCAAGTGGTGCTTGATGTAACCCTGAGTAGTGAGTTCACCAGACATTGTTTATTTCCCAAAAGTTTAAAGTTTAAATAAAAACCGATTGTAAAAACTGACTTATTTTCATAGTTAAAAAGCCGATTAAAAGCGCCGGAAACACTACCGGGAGCAGCTTAATAACGCAGATAAATAATGCGCCAGTAATCATTATCTTTACGGTTTCGCCTCTGTACATAGATGCCGCTATATGTTGTAAGCGTTGTGCACCTGAAAATCGAAAGGCGTATATTGTAAAGACAAAAGAGGGAAGTACATCTAACATAGCGCCTATAAAAAAAGACTGCCCAGTTTGCACTTCCCAAATAATTCCAATAAAAAAAGCAATGACTACAGCAAAACAAGCTTGAAACGCTAAAAACTTAAAGGCGTTATTTCTATGCTTGGTTGTAACATGTTGTACCAAAGCCTATTTCCTAATAATTCTGTCTATTTAAAAACCAGCTAATCGATTGTTAATCAATCATAGCGGCAGATTGCCAGTTAGCTAGGTTAAAATCAGGCGAAATTATACGTTTAAATAAAGGTTTTGCAAGTATGAGCGGCTTTTAAACACTTGATACCTAAATACGTTTTAGTGGGATAGTTTGGTAATAAATTTACAGTTACTTTTGTAAGTTACTAGGTAACTGAATTGAAAGGTTAAATTTTGCGGGTTGTTATGTATAAAAACTACTTATTGCAGTTTGATAGTGACAAAAAAACGTTATTTTTTAATGATTTGTTTTTTTGTCACCGAATTTTATTTCAATTATTTATTCTTCAGTCGTTAAATGCGCAATAATTCCATCTAGCTCGTCAAGTGATGAGTAAGAGATAACCATTTTACCTTTACCTTTGCGGTTGTAGGTAATATCCACTTTTGCACCTAAACGTTCTACTAGCTGCTGCTCAAGCAATTTCACATCTGGGTCTTTTTCAGCCACCTTTTTTTCTGCTTGTTCTTGAGTCAGGCTATTTACTAGTTTTTCGGTATCACGGACGGTTAAATCTTTAGCAACAACTTTACGTGCAGCTAAAACTTGCTCATCTCCAGCAAGTGCTAATAAAACTTTTGCATGACCAAACTCTAGATCACCATGTTCCATTAACGTCTTAACATCACTTTCTAACTTATTCAGTCGTAAATAGTTTGTTACTGAAGTACGAGATTTACCAACGGCATCAGCAACTTCTTGATGAGTCAGTTCAAACTCATCTTGTAAACGCTGTAATGCGATGGCTTCTTCCATGGCATTTAGATCTTCACGCTGAATATTCTCAATAAGTGCGATTGCAACGGCCGCTTCATCTGGCACATCTTTGATTATGCAAGGAACGGTATCAAGCCCAGCTAACTGTGACGCTCTCCAACGACGTTCACCCGCAATTATCTCAAACTGTTCGTCGTTAATAGGGCGAACCACTATTGGTTGAATAATGCCTTGATTACGAATTGACGCAGCCAGTTCTTCTAAGGCTTCCGGAGACATGTCTTTACGTGGCTGATATTTACCAGGGACTAGTATCTCAATAGCCAAGTTAACTAAGTTTTTATTATCTGCAATTAATTCAGCTTCTGCTGACTCACCTTGATTCGGCTCTTGTTGCTGGCTTTGTGCTTGAGTTGCTAATAGGGCATCGAGGCCGCGACCTAATCCACGTTTACGGGGAGACATATCTTTCCTTTACACTACAAATTAATTTAATTTACGCCGCAGCGCTTTTATTTGAACGACGCAACATTTCACCAGCTAAAGCTAAATAGGCTTTTGCGCCTGACGATGATTTATCGTAATACATAACTGGCGAGCCAAAGCTTGGCGCTTCAGCTAAACGAACGTTTCTTGGAATAACGGTACGATAAACTTTATCACCAAAGTGATGTTTTAACTGTTCGGAAACGTCATTGGCTAATCGATTACGAGGATCGTACATCGTTCGTAAAATCCCTTCTATTTTTAAATTAGGGTTTACGATACTGGCCAACTGGCTAATGGTATCCATTAATGCCGTTAAACCTTCAAGAGCATAATACTCACATTGCATTGGAACGATAACAGAGTCGGCTGCAGCCATAGCATTAACCGTTAGCATGTTTAGAGATGGTGGACAGTCGATAAAAATGAAATCATATTGGTCTTTGATCTTATCGAGGGCGTTCTTTAGACGGAGCTCTCGGCCATACATTTCCATCATTTTAACTTCAGCAGCTGTTACATCGCCATTCGCAGCAACAACATGATAACCACCAGAGGTTTCAGTTTCTACGACTTGATCAAAAGGTACGTCTTCAACAAGTAAGTCGTAAGCACTATATTCAACTTCATATTTGTCTATACCCGAGCCCATTGTCGCGTTGCCCTGCGGATCGAGGTCAATAAGAAGTATTTTTCGTTTTGTCGCAGCCATTGATGCAGCAAGATTTACTGCAGAAGTTGTTTTTCCAACTCCACCTTTTTGATTGGCTATTGCTATTATTTTTGCCACGTTCGTCTCAATCCCTTTTATCAATTGTTACGTTTACTCAACACAACTAAATGACGTTCACCTTCTAATTCAGGCACGGTTAATTGAATAATTTCTTCAACTTTAACAAATTCAGGTAAAGCTTCAATTTCTTCTTGATCAACTTGGCCTTTTAGAGCAAAAAATCGACCATCTTCAGCCACCAAATGATGACTCCAGTTAACCATATCAGATATTGATGCAAAAGCTCGACTCAAAACGCCAGCATATTGACCATGATGATCTTCAACACGACTTAACGTTGGATTTACATTTTTTACACCAAGTTCATGATTAACTTGAGTAATAAATCTTATTCTTTTGCCTAATGAATCTAATAACGTAAATTCACTATCCGGATTCGCAATAGCTAATGGCATGCCCGGTAGTCCAGGGCCAGTACCAACATCAATAAATTTACCATTTTTGTTTGGTGTAAGTTGTAAGTGAGGACTTACAACCAAACTATCAACAATATGTTTAATTAACATTTGTTGAGGATCACGAACCGACGTTAAATTATAGGCCTTATTCCACTTATGCAGCATTTCCACATAACCAACAAGTTGATCAATTTGTTGTTCCGAATAAGACAACTCGGTCTTATCTAATAGTTTAATAAGCTTTGTTTTTAACATGGTATGACATTTTTCTAGAAAATATTAATGAAAGTATAGCGAGCAATGCCCGCCATACCTAGGATTATTTGGATATTGTTACAGAGGAGATTTATGCAGATTTTTTAAGTGCGCTATGCTTTTTCAAGTAAACCAGAATCATTGAAATTGCTGCCGGTGTAATTCCTGAAATTCTTGCTGCCTGTCCTACCGTGTCTGGTCTAGCATCTTCAAGCTTAGCAATAACTTCATTTGATAGGCCGCTGATTGACGCATAATCAAAATCTGACGGAATAGCTGTATCTTCATTTTTTTGCTGCTTTGCGATCTCTAGTAATTGACGATCTATGTAACCTTGATACTTTATCTGGATCTCAACTTGTTCAGCAGCTTGTTTGTTGGAGTTTGCAGGACCAACACCTTCAATCTTCATCAAGTCTTCATAACGAACTTCAGGGCGGCGCACCAAATCTTCTAAACTTGCTTCTCTAGAAATTGGCGTTTTTAGTAAATTATTGATTTGATCTAACGCAGCATGATCTTTGTGGATCCAGTTCGATTTTAAACGCTCTTGTTCAACCGCAATCTGTTCTAACTTTTCGTTAAACGTTTTCCAACGTTCGTCACAAACTAAACCAAGTTCGCGACCTTTTTCCGTTAGGCGTAAATCAGCGTTGTCTTCACGAAGTAATAATCGATATTCAGCGCGGCTTGTGAACATACGATAAGGTTCTTTTGTGCCCAATGTCGCAAGATCGTCAATTAACACACCAATGTAAGCTTGATCTCTACCTGGTGACCAAGCTTCTTTTTCTTGTGAGCTTAGTGCTGCGTTCATACCAGCAATTAAACCTTGTGCGCCAGCTTCTTCATAACCCGTTGTACCGTTGATTTGGCCAGCAAAAAAGAGCCCGTCAATAAATTTGGTTTCTAACGACTGTTTTAAATCACGTGGATCAAAGTAATCATACTCAATAGCGTAACCAGGACGAGTGATGTGAGCGTTTTCAAAGCCTGCAATTGAGTGAACAAGATCTACTTGAACGTCAAAAGGTAAACTTGTAGAGATACCATTTGGATATAGTTCATGAGTTGTTAGGCCTTCTGGCTCTACGAATATTTGATGTTTGTCTTTATCAGCAAAACGAACAATTTTATCTTCGATTGAAGGGCAGTATCTTGGTCCGATACCTTCAATAACACCAGAGTACATTGGCGATCTATCTAATCCACCACGAATTACATCATGTGTCTTTTCGTTTGTATAAGTTATAAAACAAGGGATCTGTTCTGGATGACAACCGTCTTTACTGATGTAAGAAAAGTTTGGTGTTGGTGTATCACCTGGCTGAGCTTGCATAACAGAGAAGTCTACTGTTCGGGCGTCTATACGAGGCGGAGTACCTGTTTTTAGGCGATCAACTCGGAAAGGCAATTCTCTTAAACGATCCGCTAAAGCGATTGAAGGAGGATCGCCTGCGCGGCCTCCTGAGTGGTTTTCTAAACCAATGTGTATCTTGCCACCCAAAAATGTTCCAACAGTCAGTACAACGCTTTTGGCTTTGAATTTGAGGCCCATTTGAGTCACAACACCAACTACACGATCTTGTTCAACAATAAGATCGTCACAAGATTGTTGAAATATTTTTAAATTAGGTTGGTTTTCTAAAATTGATCGAATGGCCGATTTATATAACTGACGATCCGCTTGTGCTCGAGTTGCTCTAACGGCAGGTCCTTTAGATGAATTTAGTGTTCTAAATTGAATACCACCAGCGTCTGCAGCTAGTGCCATTGCACCACCTAAAGCATCGATCTCTTTTACAAGATGACCTTTACCAATTCCACCAATGGCTGGATTACATGACATCTGACCTAATGTGTCTATGTTGTGAGTTAGCAACAGAGTGCTTTGGCCCATTCTAGCTGAAGCTAAAGCGGCCTCAGTACCAGCGTGACCACCACCAATTACGATGACATCAAAAGTTTCAGAAAAGATCATTATTACCTCAAAACAACAAAAAATTACGGATCCTCAAAAAGAGGGCGCATATTCTAGCTCGGTTTAATAGGCTTTGGAAAGCTTATTTTTTATTCATAACTTGCTTTGATTTATAAGTTTCTGATCGCTTTATTAATATAAGATCTATTTAAAGATCTTTTATTTTTATTACTATTAAGCAGCGCCTTTTCTGTGTGTAAGCCACTTTTCTTTAATTAAAATAGGATCTTATAGCGATCAATAACTGTGATCTAACTTGGATCAAGTGTGTTTAAACCCTTGGATAACTAGCCCTTTTATCCACAGGCAAAATACCTGCAAAAGTTATAATCTGGATATCTCCAGTTAGATCAAACGATCTTAACGATCTTATACACAGGCCTAGTAACGAAATAACATCTCTGTGTGCATATTGTTAGTAACTAGGTTTAACCCTGTGATCAGGTTAATGATCGGCTAATTAGAGCATGTTGATGTGCATAAGTAGATCTAATTAACCCATGTTAAAAAAGATCGTTATATTTTTTAGATCCAGCCAAATATATGTGATTAAGTTTAAAATTACATAAAAACTGAGGCGTAATCGTTTATGATCTCTGTCTCATTTGTTATTTGGACCATCGTTTTTATGCAATTAAACCTTTTTATCAAGTCAGTTTGTCTAGTCTTTATTCTACTTATAAGCGCTTGTTCGGTATCAGAACCAGTTAAAGAAAAGGCGTCTCCAACCTTAACATTACGCATTATGGAGACCACAGACATCCATATGTACTTCGCTAATTATGACTATTTTAGAAAAACTAAGACTGAATCGATAGGCTTTGTTAATACGGCTACTTTGATCAAGGAAGCACGATCAGAGATGCTTAATTCAGTTTTAATTGATAATGGAGATCTACTACAGAATAGTCCACTTGGTGATTATGAAGCTCAAATTCGCAGAGATAAGATACTGGCCGGTGACATTCATGTTGCTTTTAAAGCGATGAATTTATTAGATTACGATGTAGCAAACATTGGTAATCATGAGTTTAACTTTGGTCTTGAGTTCTTAAAAGCCTCTATCAAAGGCGCCAACTTCCCATATATAAGCGCGAACGTTTATAAGAAGAATAAAAATGCTGAGGTAGTAAATGCTTTCTCGCCATACATTATAAAACCAAAAACATTGATAGATGTTAATGGTAATAGCTACGAGATTAACATTGGCTACATAGGCTTTGTTCCACCTCAAATAATGCAATGGGACAAAAGTCACCTAGAAGGAAAAGTGTTTGCAGAGGACATCATAGAGACAGCACATAAATTTGTTCCAGAAATGAAAGCGAAAGGTGCAGATATTATAATTGCGGTTCCTCATTCTGGTTTATCTATGCAAGATCATAAAGAAGGGGCTGAGAATGTTGCCTTGATGCTATCTAAAGTGCCAAATATTGACGCTATTTTGTTTGGCCATCATCACCGATTGTTTCCGGGTGATCCTACTTTCGATGGTTTTGAGCATTTAGGTGTGAACAATAAAACCGGTAAACTTAATGGTGTTCCGGCAGTGATGCCAGGCTTTTTTGGAAACCATTTGGGGTTAATTGATTTAGAACTAAAGCTAAGCCAAAACGGTCATTGGTCAATTGAAAAGTCTACTGTTTCTGTCAGAGCAATCGCTAGTGGCTCAAAGCGGAACAATACATTTGTTGATCATGCTAAAGCGGATAAAGCGGTTTTTGAAGCGATAAAGCCGCAACACGAGGCAACCATAAAGTGGATATCGGAATCTTTTGCTGAATTAGCACATCCAATTAATAGTTTTTTCTCTTTGGTGCAAGATGATCCTTCAATACAAATTGTTGCTAACGCCCAAATTGATTGGGGAAAACGTTTTATATTAGGAACTGAACTTGATGGTCTGCCTGTTTTATCTGCGGCTGCACCGTTTAGAGCCGGCAGGAATGGCTTTGAAGACTTTACTTATATTAAAGCCGGTAAGATGTCGTTATTAGATGTTGTTAGCTTATATGTGTTTCCAAATACAATTAGAGTGGTCAAACTCACAGGACATGACGTACAGGAATGGCTCGAGCGCTCAGCCGGTCAGTTTAATCAAATAGATCCTACTTCGCCAAAAACTCAGTATTTGTTAAATGAAGCGTTTCCAAGTTTTGATTTTGATGTCATTGATGGCGTTACCTACGAAATTGATGTGACACAGGCTTCTCGTTATAACACAGAAGGGCATCTTCAAAATGATTCCGCTCATCGTATTGTGAATCTCCAATACAAAGGGTTGCCAATTAATTTAGAAGATGAGTTTCTTGTGGTGACTAATAATTACAGAGCATCTGGTGGAGGAAAGTTTCCAAATATAGATGGAGTTTCAAGAGAAACATTTGAAGGACCAGACGAAAACAGAACTGTATTAAGAAGTTATATTCAGGCCCAATCAAACAAGAGTAAGGGAATGGGTATTAAAGCAAAACCAGATAATAATTGGCAATTTAAGGCGATTAAAACTTCGGTCAAAATTGACGTTATATTTAAGTCTTCACCTTCATTAAATGCTCAAAACGTTTCTGAAAAAATTAATGCTATTTCTATTACTAATCCAGTGCGTGTTGATAATGATGGACTTGCGCTATACCAGATAGATTTAACAACAAACTAGCAAACGAGATGAAAAAATGAGCAGTGTCTTACTTTATGTATCACTGCTCATATGTTTAAACAAACTTATCTAAATGGGCTTTTAATAAAGGAAGAATTATATCTTCTGGTAGTTCATCGGACATAGCGTCCGCAAAAATTGGTGCAAACATACGGTTTGCGTTTGCGCTGGATAATAATTCATCAAGTGATTTTGCAGCTTGGCAGAACGTATCGTAACTCGAATCACCTAAGCCAATAACAGCAAACTTTTTGTTGTCTAAGTTTGGCGACGTTTGTAACCATTGTTCAAATTTCTTTAGGTTATTTGGAACTTCACCTGCGCCATGTGTTGATGTGCAAATAACGAGTGTTTCGTTATCGTCTAATGACAACTCAGATATTTGATCAATCACTTCTGCATTTAAATCATGCTCACCTAGCAGATCTAAGACTTCATCTGCCACATATTCTGCGGTACCGGTTTCCGTTCCAACAATTATCTTAATCATGGTTATTCTTCTTTTTTTATTTGTCTTAACTTATTTACCAATACAAAACGAACTAAATATTCTGCCTAATAAATCGTCTGAACTGAATTCACCGGTAATTTCATTGAGGTGTTGTTGAGCGATTCTTAATTCTTCTGCCAAAATTTCACCGGCAATAAATGAATGAAGTTGCTCCTTACCTTGAAGTAAGTGCGAATATGCTTTGTTTAATGCATCAAGGTGACGTCTACGAGCCATAAAGGTGCCTTCTGTACTTCCTTGAAAACCCATGGCTGACTTTAAGTGCTGTTTTAGCTCTTCGATACCAAGCTGCTGCTGAGCTGAAATTGAAATAACCGGAATATTGTTAACCTCTGTCACTTGAGATTTACTTTCACCAATTAGGTCGATTTTATTTCTGATAATACTAAGAGGCATATTTTCTGGAAGTTTATTCATAAACTCAGGCCAAATATCATTTGGGTCTATATTTTCACCACTTGTTGCATCAACCATCAGTAATACTTTGTCAGCATCATTAATTTCTTGCCATGCTCGCTCAATACCAATTTGTTCAACGGTATCTGGGCTTTCTCTAAGGCCTGCAGTATCGATAATATGTAACGGCATACCATCGATGTGGATATGTTCTTTTAATACGTCTCTGGTGGTTCCTGCTATGTCTGTGACAATCGCACTGTCTTTACCTGATAGCGCATTAAGTAATGAAGATTTACCAGCATTTGGTCTGCCCGCAATAACGACTTTCATCCCTTCACGAATAATTGCCCCTTGTTGGGCTTGGTGTTTTACCGAGTCCAAATAATCGATAATGCCATCAAGATCATTTGCTACCTTTCCATCAGATAAAAAGTCAATTTCCTCATCAGGGAAATCAATGGCCGCTTCTACATAAATTCGCAGGCTTATCATTTTTTCAACAAGGCTGTTAATTTTGTTAGAGAACTCGCCTTGCAGAGACTGAAGCGCTGACTTGGCTGCTTGTACAGAGTTACTTTCAATTAAGTCGGCAATGGCTTCCGCTTGGGTTAAGTCTATTTTGTCATTTAAGAAAGCACGCTCACTAAACTCACCTGCTCTGGCTAACCTTAATCCGTCTATCTTTGTGATTTCTTGTAAAATGAGATCAATTACAATTGGACCGCCGTGACCTTGAAACTCAACAACGTCTTCGCCTGTAAACGAGTTTGGTCCTTTAAAAAATAACACGATACCTTGATCAAGCGTTGTGCCGTCTGAAGACTTAAAAGACATATATTCAGCTTGACGAGGTTCTGGACAACGACCAACGATATGAGCTGCAATGTCTTTTGCTTTTGGTCCAGATACGCGAATGATACCTACACCTCCTTTTCCAGGAGCGGTTGCTTGGGCTGCAATTGTGTCATTGTTTTCAAATGGACTGGTCATATCTGGTCTCTGTTGCGTTTAAATTGAAAAAGGCGACCCGAAGGCCGCCTTTAATTGTACTTTATTTTTCAGGTTAAAGGGTTAGCCTTTTTTAGCTGCCGCTTTTTTATCAATATTTTTGTAAATAACTAACATCTGAATAATTGAGATTAAGTTAGAAACAAACCAGTATAAAACTAGACCCGATGGGAACCATAAGAAGAATACTGAGAATAATACCGGCATCCACATCATCATTTTTTGCTGCATTGGATCAGCTGATGGTGTTGGAGACAGTTTTTGCATCAAGAACATTGATGCACCAAATAAAATTGGTAATACAAAGTATGGGTCTTTTGCTGATAAGTCAGTAATCCAAAGTCCAAACGGTGCATGACGCAGCTCAACACTTTCTAAGAATACCCAGTACAAGGCTAACAGAATTGGCATTTGTAGTATAAGCGGTAAACAACCACCCATTGGGTTTACTTTTTCTTTTTTGTAAAGCTCCATGGTTGCTTGGCCAAACTTCTGACGGTCATCACCATAACGTTGCTTTAACTGTTCCATTTTTGGTTGTAGAGCACGCATTTTAGCCATCGACTCATACTGTTTTTTAGTCAATGGATATAAGAACATCTTAACAACAATAGTTATTAAGATAATCGCGATACCCCAGTTTCCAACTACACCATAGATAAATGCTAATCCTGAGAATAAGATTTGACTGATAAACCAAAGGAAACCGTAATCAACCGTTAAATCTAACGTATTGTGGATTTGCGATAATTCTTCTTGGTTTTTAGGGCCAGCAAATAATGTAGATCCAACTTCAACCGTTTGACCTGGCTGAACTGCTACAGAAGGCGATTTAACACCTATAATTGCTGCGCCACCGTTGTTGATAACACGAGAGTAAATGCTGTTTTGCTCTGTTTGACTCGGTACCCAAGCACTTACAAAGTAGTGTTGAATCATACCAACCCAGCCGCCAAGGGTGTTTTTATTTAAACGCTCGTCAGCCATGTCGTCAAAGTCATACTTGTCGTAAGCTTCGTCGGCAGTAGAGTAAACACCGCCACGGTATGTAGGCATCATCATGCTGCTTTCATGTTCAACTAAGTCTTGCTTTAATTGATAAAAAGGTTGAATAGTTGCAGCAGTCGCATTGTTGTTAGTTACTTTAAAAGCAACGTCTATTGAATGTTTTTCACGTTTAAAGGTAAACGTTTTAACAACGGTTAAGCCCTGTTCAGATTGAAACGTCAATGGAACCACTAAACTGTTGTCTTCAAGTGTCCAATCTTGTTGTGTCACTGAATAAACAGGTCGACCGTTTGAATTACCATCTGGACCTTGTGCGCCTACTAAACCAGACATGGCAACATAAGCTGGTGACTGTTGAAGTAAAACAAACTTTTCTTCAGATAAGTGAGTTCGGTCATGCTCTAATAAAATAGCTGAAACAACATCACCACCGCGTGGGTCAATAAGAATTTCAAGAGCGTCAGTTGTTACTTTAATTAATTGTGATGAAGCTACTTTTTTAACTTCTGCAATTGGCGCTGCGTCTGATTCTGGTAAATCAGCAGAACGGTTTTTTACAATTGCATTAGACTGACCATTGTCAGTAACGACTTGTGTATTCTCAGCCGATACTTGCTGAGGTGCTGGCGTGTTGTAATCGACTTGCCACTGTTGGAATAGCAAAAAGCTAACCAAGGCTAAACCAATAACTAAGAACGAACGTTGCGATTCCATAGCGCTTACTTCTCTTTATTTTCTGTGTTAATTGATGTTGGTTTTGGTACTGGATCAAATCCGCCATCACTAAAAGGATGGCATTTTAGAATACGTTTCACACTTAACCAAGAACCTTTTGCAGATCCATGGGTATCTAGTGCTTCAATTGTATATTCTGAACAACTTGGATAAAAACGACATTTAGCTGGAAACCAAGGACTAATAAGTATTTGGTAACCCCGAACTATTTTTTTAAGGATTGTTCGCAACGGAGCGCGATTTTTTTCCATAATTTATTCAGCTGCTTGTTAAGTTTTTCATTATCTACTTTGCCAATACCATCTCGAGCGATGACTACTATATCAATATTTGGCAATTGGTGTTGATTTAAACGAAAACTTTCTCGCGAAACACGTTTTATTCTGTTTCTGCCTACTGCAGTTTTTTCTTTCTTTTTCGCGACAACAAGTCCAACACGTGGATGTGGTAAATCATTGTATTTAGCAAGAAGAGTAAAATGGTCTGAAACAGCTTTAACCGGGCGGTCAAAAATGCGGGAAAAATGCGAGGGAGTTACTAAACGTAACTCCCTTGGAAAAGTGAAGTTATCCACTTTATTACTTAGAAAGAACTTTACGTCCCTTCGCACGACGACGAGCTAGAACAGCACGGCCGTTTTTAGTTGCCATACGAGCACGGAAGCCGTGAGTACGTTTACGTTTTAGTACGCTAGGTTGAAATGTACGTTTCATATTTAATCCATCCGATCGGTTATTACTACAAAATTACCCGCAGGTCGCGACCCCTGCAGGGCCCCAAAAAAGGACGCCGAATAATATAGATTGATCCACTTTTAGTCAATCAAAATGATCCAATAAATTTAAAGTTTATATTTTATACACAAGCTAGGCCCCAAAAACACCACAAATTGTGGATAAAAACTCAGTTGTTCTTTTGGGTTTTACCGCTAAAAGTATCGGTTTGATTGGTTTGTAGAGGATAATAAAAGTCTTTAGTTGGCGCTACGTTTAGCACACACAAATTAAGTAAATTTAATCGTGTTTTTATGCGTATTCTTAGTTGAGTTTGTGGATAAAATTAAGGCATAATAACCGATGCGATTTTACATAAACGCAATAATTATAACCGGACATCATAATAGGATATTCAGTGTATCAGTCTTTATGGCAACATTGCCTTCAGGTTTTAGAACAAGAGTTGTCTCAACAACAATTCAATATGTGGATTAGGCCGTTGCAAATTCACAGTTCTGACCAATTAATTACCCTGTATGCGCCAAATCGTTTTGTTTTGGACTGGGTAAGAGATAAATACATGAATCGAATTAACGAGTTGTTAGTGCAATTCAGTGACTCAGGTCCTGCGCCTCGTTTAAACTTTGATGTTGGTTCAAAAGTAAATATTCAGCCTGCACCTATTTCTCATGCTGCTGCTACAAGCAACTCCAGTCCTTCAGTTTCTCAAGGCAATATGAATAGTGGACAATCAACATCTAGTCCAGCAAGAGAACCAGCAAGACCAAAGCCTGTTTTCAGATCCAACATAAATGATTCGTACACGTTTGATAGCTTCGTTGAAGGTAACAGTAACCAATTGGCAAGAGCGGCAGCGATGCAAGTTGCTGACAATCCTGGTGGAGCATATAACCCTCTGTTTTTATATGGCGGTACAGGTCTAGGTAAAACTCACTTACTTCACGCAGTTGGAAACGGAATCATCCAGAATAAGAAAGACGCCAAAGTTGTGTATATGCACTCAGAGCGTTTTGTGCAAGACATGGTTAAAGCATTACAAAATAATGCGATTGAAGAATTTAAACGTTATTACCGTGGTTTAGATGCGTTATTAATAGATGATATTCAATTTTTCGCTAAAAAAGATCGTTCACAAGAAGAGTTCTTTCATACCTTTAACGCCTTGTTAGAAGGTAATAAACAAATTATTTTAACTTCAGATCGTTATCCAAAAGAGATTGACGGTGTTGAAGATCGATTAAAGAGTCGATTTGGTTGGGGACTTAATGTTCCTATTGAACCACCAGAATTAGAAACTCGAGTCGCTATTTTGATGAAAAAAGCGCATCAAAGTAAAGTGAAGTTACCAGAAGAGGTGGCTTTCTTTATAGCAAAACGTTTGCGTTCAAATGTTCGCGAATTAGAAGGCGCTTTAAACCGAGTTATCGCAAACGCCAATTTTACAGGTCGTCCTATTACCATAGACTTTGTTAAAGAAGCATTACGAGACCTACTTGCGTTACAAGACAAGTTGGTTACGATAGACAATATTCAAAAAACAGTGGCAGAGTATTTTAAAATACGAGTCGCTGATATTCTTTCTAAGCGCCGCAGTCGCTCTGTAGCAAGACCAAGACAAATTGCGATGTCCTTGGCTAAAGAATTAACAAACCATAGCTTACCTGAAATTGGTGATGCCTTTGGTGGGCGTGACCATACAACCGTGTTGCACGCTTGTAGAAAAATAAAAGAATTAAAAGAAGAAAGTCACGAGATAAAAGAAGACGTGCAAAACTTAATGCGAATTTTGTCGTCATAGTGGGGAATGGATAAATGCATTTTATTATAAGTAAAGATTCATTATTAAAGCCTTTAACTATGGTTTCAGGTGCAATTGAACGGAAGCATACGCTACCAATCCTTTCTAATGTATTAATAGAAGTATCGTTAGACTCTGTGAAGTTTACTGGTACAGATATGGAAGTTGAGCTCGTAGCCTCAGCAACACCAGACAATGTTATTCAAGCGGGTGCAATTACTATCCCAGCTAAAAAGCTGTTTGATATTTGCCGCTCTTTACCTGGTGATGCTGAAATAGAATTAAAAGTTGATGGCCACTCAGCGGTTGTTAAATCAGGTAAGAGTCGATTTAGTCTTTCTACATTACCTGCTAGTGACTATCCAAACCTTGAAGAGTGGCAGTCTGACGATCAAATTGAAATAGCCAGACATACACTGCGTGCTTTAATTGAAAGAATAAACTTTTCAATGGCGAACCAAGATGTGCGTTATTACTTAAACGGAATGTCGTTTGAGTTAGAGACGGACATTATTAGAACGGTCGCGACAGACGGTCACCGTTTGGCATTAGCACAACAGCCTGTAGTTAATGGTGTAAAGCAACAGAAGCAAGTTATTGTTCCTCGTAAAGCGGTCTTAGAAATCTTACGTTTAGTAGAAGATGATAATGAACCTTTGCAAATACACTTAGGCAATAATCACATTCGCATTATTGATAAGCAGTTTGTGTTTACAAGTAAGTTAGTAGACGGTCGTTTTCCAGATTACAGACGTGTTTTACCGCAAGGTGGTGACAAAACCATTGTTGCAGATAAAAATATGCTTAAAGACGTTTTCCAACGTGTATCTATATTGTCCAACGAAAAGTTCAAAGGTGTTCGACTTAACCTTAGCCAAGGTGAGCTATTAGTAAGTGCTAATAACCCTGAGCAAGAGCAAGCTGAAGAGACGGCGATGGTTGATTACAACGGTGGTGATTTGGAGATCGGTTTTAACGTCTCTTACATCATTGATGTTTTAAACAACATAAACACAGATACAGTAAAAATAATGCTGGCAGACGCAAATAGCAGTGCATTGATTGAAGGTTATGATGACCCTTCAAGTTTGTACGTTGTTATGCCAATGAAGCTTTAGGTCATAAATTAATTAATGCTTGTTGAAAAAGTAAATATTGTTGGGTTTCGTAACTTGAAACTCGTAGCTATTGAAACTAAAGCAAGCGTTAATTGTTTTTATGGAAAAAATGGAAGCGGAAAAACGAGCCTTTTAGAAGCTTTATATTTTTTGAGTAGAGCTCGCTCTTTTCGAAGTAACAAGCGTAACCATTTAATAAATTCAGATGAAAGCTACTTAGCGGTAGCTGCATCATTAGAACAGTCAGGCTCTCATAAGTTAGGTTTAGACCTAGACGAAAAGGGAAATAGTAGACTAAAGCTCGACGGTGAAATACTTAACCGTTTGTCAGAGGGCACCGCTATTTTTCCTGTTCAGCTAATTACACCAGAAAGTTTTGATGTGTTTTTTAGTAGTCCAAAAGCCAGAAGAGGCTTTTTAGATTTTGGCTTGTTCCACGTGGAACATGATTATCAAAAGTGTTGGTCTGATTACCATAAGCAACAGAAACAAATAAACGCGTTATTAAAATTAGGTAACGCGGATCCAAAAGAATTAACTTTTTGGTATCGCGGTTTAGTTGAAAGTGCCAGTTTAGTTGAAGAGTTTAGAAATGGTTTTATCGAAAATTTACTTCAACCAATATTAGATGAACTAACCGAAAATTTAAAAAATAAAGATACTGTTGAGCTGCTGAAAGCCATTAAGGTGAAATACAAGTCGAAGTTGTTTGATACGACTGAAGATTTAGACAAAGCAATTCAACACCAGATATTTAAAGACCAGAGATACAAGCAAGTAGGCTTTGGTCCGAGTAAAGCAGACATATTGTTTACTCAAAACGGAGAAGATATAACAAACAAGCTATCTAGAGGCCAAAGTAAAATGTTGTTTTATTTACTAGAAGTTGGGATGGTGCGTTTAGTTAAAAAAGTCAGTAACAAGAATATGTTGTTATTGATAGACGATTTACCATCAGAAGTTGATGAGTTTACTCGCGAAACAATGCTTGAAATGTTGCTTAATTCCGAAGCCCAAGTATTTGTAACAGGGATAGAAAGTAAAATAGCAATGGAATTTAAAAAATATACTAATTCTGTGAATGTGTTCCACGTGGAACATGGAACAATTAAACCAGAGAATATGGAGCAGTTATGTCCGTAGAAAATGAATATGGTTCGTCTAGTATTAAAGTCTTAAAAGGCCTTGATGCAGTTCGAAAACGTCCTGGAATGTACATTGGTGATACTGATGATGGTTCTGGCCTACACCACATGGTGTTTGAAATACTAGATAACTCTATTGATGAAGCCTTAGCTGGCCACTGTAGTGATATAGTTGTAAAAATCCACTTAGATGGCTCGGTCTCTGTAAGAGATAATGGTCGTGGTATACCAACGGAAATCCATCCTGAAGAGGGTGTTTCTGCTGCAGAAGTTATCATGACTGTACTGCATGCCGGTGGTAAATTTGGTGGTGAGGATTCAGGTTATAAAGTATCTGGTGGTCTTCACGGTGTTGGTGTTTCAGTTGTAAATGCGTTGAGTGATAAGCTTGTTCTTACTGTTCGACGTGATGGCAAAGTCCATGAGCAAGAATATCATTTAGGTGTACCTGTTGCGCCTTTAGCTGTTGTTGGTGAAGCGACTGAAAATGGTACAGAAGTAAGATTCTGGCCAAGTGCGACTATCTTCTCTGACGTGACATACCACTTCGACATATTAGTTAAACGTATCCGTGAACTGTCTTTCCTTAACTCTGGCGTATCTATTCGCATTATGGATGAGCGTGAAGAAGATAAAAGTGAGCACTTTTTCTTTGAAGGTGGTATCCGAGCGTTTGTTGATTATCTAAACCAAAACAAAAGTGCAGTAAACGAAGAGATCTTCTATTTTTCACTAGAGAAAGACGACGGCATTATTGTTGAAGTTGCGATGCAATGGAATGACTCATATAAAGAGCATATCCTTTGTTTCACCAACAATATTCCTCAGCGTGATGGTGGTACTCACTTAAGTGGTTTCCGTGGAGCCTTAACACGTACGCTAAATAACTATATGACTTCTGAAGGCTTGAATAAAGGCAAAGGAAAGAGTGCAGTTGATGTTTCAGCAAGTGGTGATGATGCTCGTGAAGGACTTACAGCTGTAATATCTGTAAAAGTACCAGATCCTAAATTCTCTTCTCAAACTAAAGACAAACTTGTTTCTTCTGAAGTTAAATCTGCAGTAGAACAAGCAATGGGTGAAAAGTTAGGTGAATACCTAATCGAAAATCCTTCGGTTGCTAAGAACATCATAATGAAGATTGTTGATGCGGCTAGAGCTCGTGAAGCAGCTCGTAAAGCAAGAGAGATGACCCGACGTAAAGGCGCTTTAGATATTGCCGGTCTTCCAGGAAAACTGGCCGATTGCCAAGAGAAAGATCCTGCAAAATCTGAACTATACATAGTGGAGGGTGACTCAGCTGGCGGATCTGCTAAGCAGGGTCGTAACCGTAAAAACCAAGCTATATTGCCTCTAAAGGGTAAGATATTAAACGTTGAGAAAGCACGTTTCGACAAAATGATATCTTCTCAAGAAGTAGGCACTTTGATTACAGCACTAGGCTGTGGTATTGGTCGAGACGAATATAATCCAGAAAAACTTCGTTATCATAATATCATTATCATGACCGATGCCGATGTCGATGGTTCTCACATTCGTACGCTTCTACTTACGTTTTTCTATCGCCAAATGCCAGAGTTGGTTGAGCGTGGATACATCTATATTGCGCAGCCACCACTTTATAAAGTTAAAAAAGGCAAGCAAGAGCGTTATATTAAAGATGACGAAGTACTGACTGAGTACTTAACAAGTCTTGCTCTTGAAAGCGCTACTCTACATGTTAATCAGGATGCTCCTGCAATTAACGGTTTAGAATTAGAGAAACTAATTAATCAATATCATAAAGCTGAACATGGAATATTAAGACTTAAGAAAAAAATCAATATTGAGATATTGAGAAACCTTATGTTCTTCCGTCCATTAACTGATGACCAGTTAAATGAAGAAGCTACTATTACAGATTGGTTAGAGTCTTTTGTTAAACATCTTAATGATAAAGAAACTGAGTCTGTTGTTTATAATGCAATTATAAAACGTGATGAAGAGCGAAATATTTGGGTTCCAACTATTCGTGTGCGTCAGCATGGTGTAGACCGAGACTATACATTGACTAAAGATTTCATTAATTCAAAAGAGTTTAAAGAGATTAGCTCAGTTGGTGAAATCAACATTGATTTACTTGAGGAAGGCGCTTACGTAAGTCGTGGTGAAAAACGTTTCCCAATAGACGATTTCGGAATGGCTGTGGAATGGCTAATGAAAGAGTCTAAGCGTGGCTTATACATACAGCGATACAAAGGTCTGGGCGAAATGAACCCTGAACAACTTTGGGAAACAACAATGGATCCAGAATCAAGACGTATGCTTCAAGTAACTATTGAAGATGCGATTGGTTGTGACCAACTATTCACTACATTAATGGGTGATCATGTTGAGCCAAGAAGGGCATTTATCGATCAGAATGCACTTAAGGTTGCTAACCTAGACGTATAATTTAGGTTTCAACTAAAAAAGCCTAGTCGTTTTTAACTGCTAGGCTTTATTTATTTAAGAGTTAGAATTTTTACGAAAGCAAATTGGTAAACACAAATCATGAGCAAATATAATATTAATACCTTTCAAGGTTTAATCCTTGCACTACAAGAGTATTGGGCTAAACAAGGTTGTGTCATTATCCAGCCTTTAGATATGGCTGTTGGAGCAGGTACTTTCCATCCAATGACTTTTTTAAGATCATTAGGTCCAGAGCCAATTAGTTCTGCATACGTTCAACCTTGTCGCAGACCTACAGATGGCCGTTATGGTGAAAACCCAAACCGCCTTCAACACTATTACCAGTTTCAAGTAATGCTAAAGCCATCTCCAGATAACATTCAGGAGCTTTACCTTGGCTCTTTAGAAGAGCTTGGCATAGATACGCTAATTCATGATATTAGATTTGTGGAAGACAACTGGGAGTCGCCTACGTTAGGTGCCTGGGGTCTTGGTTGGGAAGTTTGGTTAAATGGCATGGAAGTAACTCAGTTTACCTACTTCCAACAAGTTGGTGGCCTTGAGTGTAAGCCTGTGACAGGTGAAATAACTTACGGTCTAGAGCGTTTAGCTATGTACCTTCAAGGCGTTGATAGCATCTACGACTTAGTATGGACAGATGGTCCAATGGGTAAAGTGACTTACGGTGACGTATTCCACCAAAACGAAGTAGAGCAATCAACTTATAACTTTGAGTATGCCGACGTAGACACTTTGTTCCGAGAGTTTGATGACGCGGAAAAGGCTAGCCAATTGTTGATTGAAAAAAGCTTACCTTTACCAGCATACGAGCAAGTTATGAAAGCCTCTCATGCATTTAATATGCTTGATGCAAGACATGCTATTTCTGTTACTGAACGCCAACGCTATATTTTAAGAGTTAGAGCGTTATCTAAAGCAGTTGCTCAAGCTTATTATGATGCTAGGGAAGCTTTAGGCTTTCCAATGTGCAATGTACAAGACTCGAAATAGTAGGGCATGACGATGAAAGAAAATTTTATATTTGAACTAGGTACTGAAGAGTTACCACCAAAAGCCCTGAAAAAACTAGCACAAAGTTTAATGTCTGGCTTTGAAGCTCAGCTCAAAAACGCTGAACTAGAGTTTGATGCAATCAATTGGTTAGCTGCACCTAGAAGGCTTGCAGTGAAAGTAACCAACCTCCAATTTAACCAAGCTGACAAAGCCGTTGAAAAAAGAGGCCCGGCAGTTTCATCTGCATTTGATGCAGATGGTAACGCTACAAAAGCAGCGTTAGGTTGGGCTAGAGGTTGCGGTATTGATATTGCTGAGGCGACAAGACTAAAAACTGACAAAGGCGAGTGGTTACTTCATAAAGCGACGGTGCCTGGTAAAACACTCAATGAGTTATTAGAAGGTTTTGTAAAATCCTCTTTAAAACAGTTACCTATTCCAAAGCCTATGCGTTGGGGCGCGAATGACGCTGAATTTATTCGTCCGGTGCATACGTTAATCACTATGTTTGGTGACAAGGTGATTCCAGTAGAAGTATTAGGCTTAACTTCAGGTAATTTATCTCAAGGACATCGTTTTCATCATAGAGGAAAAGTAACTATCTCACACGCAGATAGCTACGAAGCTGAGTTAAAAGAAGCTCACGTACTTGTAAACTTCGATGAAAGACAGTCTTCAATAAAGTCACAAATGACGTCTATATGCACAGCTAATAACGCTGTTGTCAAAGACGACCAAGACTTATTAGACGAAGTAACTTCTTTAGTAGAATGGCCGGTTGCACTAGTGGGAACTTTTGAAGAGAAGTTCTTAGAGGTGCCTCAAGAGGCGCTTATCTATACGATGAAGGATGATCAAAAATACTTCCCGATGCTAGACGAAAACGGAAATCTTCTTCCTAAGTTTCTATTCATAAGTAACATAGAAAGCAAACAGCCTAGTGCCGTAATTGAAGGTAACGAAAAGGTTATTCGTCCACGATTAGCGGATGCTGAGTTTTTCTATAATACAGATAAGAAAACGTCTTTGGAGTCGAGACTTTCTAGCTTAGAAAGTGTTTTATTCCAAAAACAACTAGGTACGCTAAAAGAAAAGTCAGAACGAATTTCTTCACTAGCTGGCTTTATTGCTGGCAAAGTAGACGCAAATGAAGAGCACGCTAAAAGAGCAGGCCTACTGTCAAAAACAGATTTGATGACAGAAGTTGTTATGGAGTTTACCGATATCCAAGGGATCATGGGTAAATACTATGCGTTAAATGACGGTGAAAATGTGGTTGTAGCTGATGCACTTTATCAACAGTATTTGCCGAAGTTTGCAGGTGATGAGTTACCAACTTCCAAAGAAGCATGTGCTGTTGCGTTAGCTGACAAGTTTGACACTTTGGTGGGGATTTTTGGTATTGGCCAATTCCCGAAAGGTGACAAAGACCCATTTGCACTGCGCCGTGCTGCAATTGGTATTATTAGAATAATGATTGAAAAAGAGCTTGAGCTAGACTTTAAAGAGTTAGCAGAGCAGGCTGCTTCATTATTCGGTGATAAGTTAACAAACGACAACGTTGTAAATGATGTTTTTGACTTTATGTTAGGGCGTTTTGAAGCGCACTATAGAGATCACGGTGTGTCTGTTGAAGTTATTCGTGCCGTTGAAATTAAAAAACCAACATCAGCGTTAGACTTTAATAAGCGTTTAGCGGCAGTTGTTGAGTTTGCTAAATTACCAGAGTCTTCAGCGTTAGCTGCAGCAAATAAACGTGTTAACAATATTCTAAGCAAAAACTCACAAAGCAGCTTTTCCAATATCGATAAGACACTTTTATCGGAAGCAGCTGAAATTAGCTTAGTTAATAAAATTGAAGACGTTGCGCCTGGCGTAGAAACAAGCTTTTCAAATGGTAAGTACAGCGAAGGGTTAACCTCTTTAGCTGCATTGCAGACTGAAATAGACTTGTTCTTTGACGGCGTTATGGTTAATGATGAGAATGAAGCTATCAGAAGCAATCGCTATGCTATCCTGGGTCGTTTACAGTCATTATTCATGCATACAGCTGACATTTCAGTTTTATAGTCTTAAAATGATTTACAGAAGCCCAGTTCTAAAATGACTGGGCTTTTTTTTGACTTAAATTTGGCACTACTTATGGTCTTAGAATTGCAGGTGCATTTGCATTCGTAGTCGGGTTCTTAGGGTTCAAATTAGTAAAAGCTTCACCGAACACTAGAACAGTCTTAATATAGATTTGAATTAATAGAGCGATAAATTTGTTGCTTTACAAGGGATGACAAATTTTAAATGAATATTATTTGGGGGAACTTTGAAATGAAAAAAATATTAGCTCTAATGACGGCTTCACTGCTAATTTCAGCTTGTGTTTCGCATCAACAGAAAGACGCTACAGGCTTCTTTTTAAGATCTGAGTTTTCTTGGTGGGAAGCTAAACGAGAGTATGAATTTAAAACGAGTTCAGAGAATCAAGCTGTAATTTACGTGGACCTTCAAAATGACGGTCAGCCGTATCATATTAAAATTGCTGATAAGGCTTGGTCTAGTGGTAAAAACTGCGGCGTATACAACGGTAAAAGTAATACAATAAAATTGAGTGAGACTGTAAAACTAACTTGCCCAAAATTAAATAAGGAAGAGATGTTAATGCCTTTGGCTGGCGCTATAAAATTTACGCCTACCGTAAACACTAAATATAAATTTGTTATTAATATGCAAAACAATAAACCCGTATCGTTGAATATTGAATTGGCTAAACCAAATTAAGTTTATGCTAAAAATAGAGCTAAAGTTAGCCAGTGTTTAAGACGTATCTGGCTATTTAACCGGCCACCACTCTGTTTCGGCCTTTCTCTTTCGCCGTATATAAACGTTCATCTGCTAATTTTATTGCACTATTAAATTCGTCAGAAGAGTTGATTTCAGATACACCGAAGCTACTTCTAATGGTTAATAATTTACCATCTTCTAAAACCATTGGCGTATCTTGCAAAGATACCCGAATTTTTTCAGCAATTTTTTCAGCCTTTTTAATGCCCATTTGAGGTATGCACACTAAAAACTCTTCACCACCGACTCGACAAAGCACATCGGTATTACGAAGTGCTTTTCTTATAACATTTACACAGTGGACAATAGCTTTATCACCAACATCATGACCATAAGTATCATTGATAACTTTAAAGTGATCGATGTCTGTCATGATAAGAGAAGCTGGCAATAATAAGTTTGCGTTTGCCTTTAAATATGGAAAGTAGGAGGCTTCTAAGAAGCGACGGTTTGGAATATCCGTTAGTGCATCTGTGTTTGCATCTCGCTTGTGATCGATAGATACAGATTCAATTTTGGAATGGCTTTGCTCTCTATAAAACTCGTTTATGAAAGAAAATAAAATGATCACAAGGCTAGATAAAAGAAAGCGACTTCGCTCTGCCATTGCATACTCTGCTTTGATAGCGCCGTCGGTATAGAGAAGAAGAAACGCAATTACCACAAAACAAAATGAAAAAAATGAGCCCCACTTTTTACCAGTTACGGAATAAGTCATAAGAGGATAATAGAACAACCAATATAGAGCCGTGCTCTCAGTGCCTCCAGAATAGATAAGCATGCCATTAAATACGAGTAAACCTGAGCATAAAACGATACGCCCCACTTGCTGATGCGGTGTTAAGTAAAAAATACAAGCGCTGATGATTACAAAACATAGCCCACCAAAAATTGATGCGTTAAGAAGTGCAGAGTACTCTTGATGATTAACGATCAATAAACCTGCAAGTACTATTATTGCTAAGGTAATCATTGCTAAAAGTGACATGTTTTGACGTTTTACTTCAACGTTGTCGACGTTGTCAGTATTTATATATCGGTGCCACTTTTCATACTTTTCTTGCATATACATCCGTCCCAAATATGGTTACAAGATTATGTTCCCTTTTTTATTAGAAAAACAAAAGGGATTTCTTCAATATTTTGTTCTAATAATTCATGCCCCATAAACCTGCAAAATGAGGGAATGTCTCTAACTGTAGCAGGGTCATCGGCTTTTACTAACAGGGTTTCCCCTACATTCATTCCGCGAACTTCTTTTCTAATTATCATCACAGGCTCAGGGCATCTAAGCCCCATAGCATCTAATGTTCTGTTTGGTGAAGTCATATTAGGCTCTTAGCAATAGAAGTTTTATGTTACTGAAATTATGTAACAAAACATGAATAAGATTTTAAACAGATAAAAAAAAAGTGCAATGGCTTCAAACCACTGCACTTTTCTTGATTGGTTTAACGGTTATGGACGTTCAAAAATAGTCGCAATACCTTGGCCAAAACCAATACACATAGTTGCTAAACCATATTTCGCGTCTGCACGCTCCATATTGTTGATTAGCGTTGTAGATATTCTCGAGCCTGAACAGCCTAGTGGGTGACCAAGTGCAATTGCACCACCGTTTGGATTGATATCATCCATACGGTTTTCAATGCCTAAGCCTTTAACAACTGACAATGCTTGGGCTGCAAATGCTTCGTTCAATTCAAATTGACCTATGTCTTGAATGTCGATATTTGCACGCTTAAGTGCTTTTTCAGAGGCAGGAACTGGACCCCAGCCCATTGTTGACGGCTCACAACCAGAAACACCCATAGCTTTAACTCTAGCGCGGAATTTAAGGCCCAGCTCATTGGCTTTTTCTTCGCTCATCACTAACATGCCTGAGGCACCATTAGAAAGTGCAGAAGACGTCGCTGCTGTTACTGTACCATTTACCGGGTTAAACACTGGACGTAGTGGTGAAACTGTTTCCATTGTTGTTTGCGGACGAATTACTTCGTCGTAGTCACACATGGTTAATGCGCCATTCTCGTCATGGCCTTCAACAGCAATGATTTCATTTGCGAATCGACCTTCTACAGAAGCTTCATAAGCTAATCTGTGTGAACGAACACCAAACTCATCTTGTTGCTCACGGCTAATGCCATGTTTACGAGCTAGCGCTTCAGCAGTTAAACCCATTGAACCAGCCGCTTGAGCTGTGTTTAAGTTTAATCCTGGGTGGAAATCTAAGCCATGTGTCATTGGAACGTGAGTCATATGCTCAACACCACCAATAATAAACATGTCGCCTTGATCTGCCATTATCTTGTTGGCTGCATCATGAAGTGCTTGCATAGAAGAGCCACATAAGCGGTTAACCGTTACAGCAGGAACTGACGTTGGAATGCCTGCCAATAAAGCAGCTTGACGGCCTACGTTGAAACCTTGTTCTAGAGTTTGCATTACACAACCCCAGATAACATCATCAAGTTCAGCGGCATCAACCTTTGGGTTACGCTCAAGTAAAGACTTCATTACTGCTGCTGACAAATCTTCAGCACGTACATTTTCGAACATGCCATTTCTGGCTTTGCCCATTGCAGTACGAACGCAATCTATAATCACTACATTTTTCATTTTATTCGCTCCTACTTACCTGTGTATGTGCCGTAAAAAGTCTGGCCAGCTTCAGCCATTTGACGTGTTTTATCGGTTACATGATAAATCTCACCTAAGTCTTTGTACTTATCAGCTTTTGCAACAAAGTTAGCAAGACCTACTGTATCAACGTAACGGAATACACCGCCGCGGAATGGAGGGAAACCAATACCATATAATAACGCCATATCAGCTTCAGAAGGAGAGGCAACAATACCTTCTTCTAGGCAACGAATAGTTTCGTTAATCATAGGGATCATTAAGCGGTCAATGATGTCTGCTTTGTCGAATTCTTTGTCCATCGCAGCAACATCACCTAATAAAGATAGTGTTTCATCTTTAATTTGTTTTTGAGGGCGACCACGTTTGTCTTTAGAATGCTCGTAGAAACCTTTGCCATTTTTCTGACCAAACATTTTGCTGCCGTAAAGAACAGAAATAGGGTCGTTTTCTAGCTTTTGCATTCTTGTTGGGAAAGCATCAGCCATTACGTCCGTACAATGATCAGCAGTATCGATACCAACAACGTCTAACAACATTGCAGGTCCCATTGGCCAACCAAACTCACGTTCCATTACTTTATCAACTTGCGCAAAGTGTGCGCCGTCGTTAAGTAATAAGCTGAAACCAGCGAAGTAAGGGAACAATACGCGGTTTACGAAGAAACCAGCACAGTCGTTAACAACAATTGCCGTTTTACCCATCTTAGTTGCGTAGGCAACCGTTGCAGCGATAGTTGCATCAGATGTGTTTTCGCCGCGAATAACTTCCACTAACTGCATTAATGGCACTGGGTTGAAGAAGTGCATACCACAGAAGTTTTCTGGACGTTTTAGGCTTTTAGCCAAACGGTTGATAGAGATGGTTGATGTGTTCGAAGTAATGATGGCATTGTCTTCAACCAAACCTTCTACTTCAGCAAGAACTGACGCTTTTACATTCGGGTTTTCAACCACAGCTTCAATAATAAAGTCTGCAGACTTTAAAGACTCATTGCTTAAAGAAGGCTGAATGTTGTTTAACGTTGTTGCCAACTTAACACCGTCGATACGACCTTTTTTAAGTTTCTTATTAAGAATCTTAGAAGCTTCAGCCATGCCTTGATCTAGCGCACCCTGTGCAATGTCTTTCATTACGATAGGTGTGCCTTTAGATGCAGATTGGTAGGCAATACCGCCACCCATGATTCCTGCGCCTAATACAGCGGCTTGTTTAATTTCGTGAGTATTAACTTTACCCGCTTTTTTCGCTAAACCTTTAACGTACTGGTCATTCATGAAGTTACCAATCATGGCCGTTGCAGCATCTGTTTTAGCTAATTTCGCGAAGTAACGGTTTTCAACACGTACAGCGTCGTCTCGGCTCATGCCAGCTGACTCATATACGCTATCTACTGCAGCAACCGGCGCAGGGTAATGTTTACCTGCTTTCGCCATTACCATTGTTTTGGCAACAGTCACTGCGTTTTCTAATTCTGTAGGGCTAAATTGAATAGGTGCTAGTTTTTGAGCTCGACGAGCTTGCCAATCTAGTTTGCCTTCAATTGCCTGTTGTAACATAGACGTTGCAACATCAATTATCTTGTCGTTGCTAGTAAATGCATCTACCGCACCCATTTTAAGGGCATCTTTAGGCTTCTTAGGGCGAGCTGATGTAATCCACTCAAGTGCATTATCAGGACCAATAACTCGTGGTAAACGAACCGTACCACCAAAACCTGGAATTAAACCTAAGTTGTTTTCTGGTAAGCCAACTTGCGCTGTTTCATCTACAACACGGAAGTCAGTTGCTAAACAAAGCTCAAAACCACCACCTAACGCAAATCCTGAAATAGCCGTTAGCGTTGGTACTTTAATGTCTTCGATGCCATCAAACATGTCAGAGCTAGACTTTACCCAATCAACAAGAATATCTTCGTCTTGCTTAAAGGTTTCTAAAAACTCAGTGATGTCAGCACCTACAATAAAGGCAGATTTAGCAGAACGGAATAATACGGCTTTAATCGAACTGTCTTCATTAATCGCTTTAGTAGCGTCTTTGCAGTCTTGAATAGTTTGTTGATCAAACTTGTTGACTGAACCAGGGGCATCGAATGTAAAGTGGGCAATTCCATGTTCACCCATGGTTACATTGACGGTTTGGCCTTTAAAAATCATTGTTATACTCCCAAAATTAAATGGTACGACCAGTTGATATTGTTCTACGAGTGTCGCCTTAAATACACTAAAAATCAATGTTTTTCCTTAGATACGACCACAAGTAGTACGTACTATTTAAAGATTTGGTTAAAGAATCTAAAAAATAAGGTCAAACACTCAGCGATTTTTGTTAAGTTAGTTTAGACTAAAATATCCGGTGTATAAGTGGTGAAGACTCATGGCAGTAAAAAAGGTTCAAATTAGTATGAGCAAATTCGTAAAGTTAAGCGCAATTTGTTTGGTTACCTTGCCGCTGCAGTTACTGTCTGCACCATTAAGTTCATCTTCTATAAATACCAGTAAAACCCAAATATCTTTTACGGAATTTGAAGAGATTGCCCAAGCAGGCGATACCAACGACTATTTAAGGTTAGTTAATACTTTTTCAAATTACCCATTATTTCCCTACGCAAAAGCTAATTATCTGTCAGCCACGTTAGATATAGATAAAAAAGCGGTCATTAATGAGTTTATTAATGAATTTGACGGTGCGCCATTTATCCCTTCCTTAAAGCTAAAATGGATGCACTATTTAGCAAATAATAATTACCGAGACGCATTTTTTGATGTTTATCAGTTTGGTGCGGACAGGGTACTTGATTGCCGCTATTTAGATTGGCAGTTAGAACTCAGCTCGCTAGAGCAATTAAGTGACCAAATAGCCGATGTTTGGGTCACCAACAAGTCATTGCCAAAAGAATGTGATGGCTTGTTTTCTGCGTGGTACAACAGTGATCTACTCAAACCTGAAGACGCATTGCAAAGAGTAAAGCTTGCGGCACTTTCTCGTAATTTTAAACTCGCACAGTATTTAAAGCGATACTTACCTACCGATCATCAATACCTAGTGGATTTATGGGTCAAAGCGAGTAAGCGCCCTAAAACAATTTATCGAGATGGCTTTTTTCTGTTCCACAATAAAAACGAGTTAGATATATTGAAGGTGTTTTCTGGTAAGTTAGCGTTTGCAAACCCAGAGGGTTTTTATCAATGGTGGGAAGGTAAAAAGTCGACACACAGCTTTGAAGACAAAACCAAAGTCTATATTGATAAAAAATCAGCAATTGCTCTAGCGGTAAATAAATCACCGATGGCGCTGGAATTACTTAATGCTTTGCCAAGTGATGTTGTTGACGAGAGCGTAAAACAGTGGAAGCTGGCAAGAGCGTTGGCGACCAATAATTGGCAAGTGGTTTTGGATACGCTTGATTCTTTACCTGAGTTATATCAAGTCGACCCATCGGTTGTATTTTGGCGAGCAAAGGCTGAACTAGAGGTTGGCGATAAAGATTATGCTCATCGATTGCTCTCAGAACTTGCAGAACGTCGTGATTATTATGGTTTTATGGCCGCCTCATCGTTAGATATAAAATTAAATATTCGACATGAGCCAATAACCGCTGACTTAGTGATGCAAGCTAAGATAAAAAGCAACGATACGTTTAAAAGAGCGCTCGCTCTGTACCACTCAAACTCGTTGTTGCAAGCGAGAAAAGAATGGAATTATTTAGTCAGTAAAGTTTCTGAAGAAGAGTTGTTAGTTGCCTCTCAAATGGCGGCAGAACATGGCTGGGTTGATAGACCAATCTTCGCTTTATCTAAAGTGGATTATTTAAATGATGTTGAGTTACGTTTTCCACTTGCCTTCAATAAGATTATCCAACAGCAGGCAAAACGTACTGGCTTACCGGCAAGTTTGATTTTCGCTATTATTCGTAGAGAAAGTTCTTTTATTGAAGATGCCTTTTCTTCAGCAGGCGCCGCAGGCCTTATGCAGATTAAGCCTGCTACTGCATCATTGGTTGCTCGAAAAAGAGTGTCAAAACACGACTTGTTTGAACCCGAAACTAACTTAAAGTACGCCTCGTCATATTTAGAAAATTTATTGGATAAAACCGATCAGCACTTGGTGTTAGCTGCTGCGTCTTATAATGCGGGTTACCACAGAGTTAAAAAGTGGTTACCAGAAGAAGCCGTAAATGCCGATGCATGGATTGAATCTATCCCGTATAAAGAAACAAGAAACTATGTAAAAGCCGTGCTGGCTTACAAACAAGTCTATCAAAACCTTTTAAAAGAAGAGTCAAATTTGACGGCTGATATCACAACGCTACAGGTTAAGCCGGAAATTTAACGGCTTAGCTTAATGTTATAAAATATAGGTGTTACACTCCTTGAATATATAAATAGGAGTATAGAAAATGACACTAATGAATAACTTAGCGGATACTTATCCAGCTCATATTGAACGTTTACAAGCGTTAACCAAAGAAATTGTTCAAACTGAACGTTTAGACGGCATTGTTATCCATAGTGGTCAGCCTATGCGTCAATTCTTAGACGACATGTACTATCCTTTTAAACCTAACCCTCAGTTTAAAGCTTGGGTTCCAGTTATTGATAACCCTCATTGTTGGTTAGTGGTTAATGGTACAGATAAGCCTAAACTAATTTTTTATCGCCCTGTAGATTTCTGGCATAAAGTTCCTGACGAACCAACAGAATACTGGACTGAAAGCTTTGATATTGAATACCTTAAAAACCCTTCGCAGGTTGAAAAGTTATTACCTTATGATAAAGCTAATTTCGCATATTTAGGTGAGCAAGTAGACGTCGCCAAAGCTCTTAACTTTGGTCATATCAATCCTGAGCCAGTGGTTAACTTTATTCACTATCACCGTGCGTATAAATCTCAGTATGAAATGCATAGCCTTCGTGAAGCAAACAGACTCGCTGTTTTGTCGCACACAGCAGCAAAAAATACATTTTTAGCGGGTGGTTCAGAGTACGACATTCAGCAAGCTTATTTAGCCGCTAGCCATCAAATGGAAAATGACACGCCGTATGGCAACATTGTGGCGCTAAATGAAAATGCTGCGATTTTGCATTACACCCATTTTGATCGCATGCCTCCAGCTGAGCATAGAAGTTTTCTTATTGATGCTGGTGCTCAGTGTAATGGTTATGCAGCGGATATTACTCGTACGTATGCCAAACAACAAAACCAATTTGCAGAGCTTATTAAAGCCGTAGACGACATTACTGTAAAAATGGGTAATGGTTTAAAGCCTGGCGCGAGTTATGTAGACCTTCATATTCAAACGCATCAATTGATTGGTGAAACGTTAAAAGAATTTGGTATTACTAATGTAAGTGGTGATGTTGCCGTAGAAAGTGGATTAACAAGCACCTTCTTCCCGCACGGACTAGGCCATCATTTAGGGTTACAAGTGCATGATATCGGTGGCTTTATGGCTGATACTCGAGGAACACATATTCCTTCGCCTAAACAGCATCCGTTTTTAAGAACAACTCGCCCAATTGAAGCAGACATGGTCTTTACGGTAGAACCAGGACTGTACTTTATTGATTCTTTACTTGGCGATTTAGTCGGTACAGAACGTCACGCAATGGTTAATTGGGACAAAGTAAAAGAGCTTAAACCATTTGGTGGAATTCGAATTGAAGATAATATTATTGTTCATCGTGAGAAAAATGAGAACATGACAAGAGATCTTGGTTTAGAATAGTTCTACTTTAACGAACAATAAGAAAAACAATGCAATATCGCGCCATTATTCGAATATTAGGCTTACTGGTTTGTATTTTCAGTTTAGCCATGTTGCCACCGTCAATCGTATCGGTGATATATCGTGATGGTGGTGCGTTACCATTTGTATTAGCGTTTTTCTTTGCTTTATTTGCTGGTGGTTTGATTTATTATCCAAACCGCCATCAAAAATCAGATTTGAGAGCCAGGGAAGGGTTCTTAATCGTCGTCTTCTTTTGGCTAGTACTGGGCTCATTTGGTGCACTGCCATTTATCTTTTCTGTCACACCTGAAATAAAAATAGCCGATGCCTTTTTTGAATCCTTTTCTGGGTTAACGACTACAGGAGCCACGGTTCTAACCGGTTTAGATGAACTCCCTAAGTCATTTCAATTTTACCGTCAGCAACTGCAATGGCTAGGTGGCATGGGTATTATTGTATTAGCTGTGGCAATCCTTCCTTTACTAGGTGTAGGTGGTATGCAGCTTTACAGAGCTGAAACACCAGGGCCAATGAAAGACAGTAAGATGACCCCGCGTATCGCCGATACGGCTAAGCACTTATGGTATATCTATGTGATTTTAACCTTAGCGTGTGGAGTGAGTTATTGGCTCGCAGGGATGTCTACATTTGATGCCATTTGCCATGCTTTTTCAACAATCGCAATTGGTGGTTTCTCTACCCATGATGCCAGTTTAGCGTACTTTAACAGCCCAGCCATTAATATGATTTGCGTGGTGTTTTTGTTAATTGCTGCGGCCAACTTTTCGTTGCACTTTGCTGCGTTTAGAAACAAATCTGTTATGCATTACATTCGAGATCCTGAGTATAAGGCGTTCTTGGTCATTCAATTAGTTTTGGCAGTGATCTGCTTTTACATTCTTATTGAATATGAAGTGTTTGGGGATAAGTTTGAAGCATTAGACCAAGCGTTACTTCAGTCTGTTTCAATGTCTACTACCGCTGGGTTTGCGACAACTAACTTTGCTGCTTGGCCAGTGTTTTTACCTATATTACTAATCTTCAGTTCATTTATTGGAGGTTGCGCAAGTTCTACAGGTGGCGGCTTAAAAGTAGTAAGAGTGGTATTACTCTTCAAACAGGGCATGCGAGAGATGAACCGTTTAGTGCATCCTAAAGCAATATACTCAATTAAACTCGGTAAAAAAGCTTTACCAGATCGTGTTGTTGAGGCTGTTTGGGGATTCTTTTCTGCATATACGTTAGTGTTTGTATTAATTATGCTGGCATTAGTGGGTACAGGTTTAGATAACTTAACCGCATTTACGGCGACGGCAGCAAGCTTAAATAACCTTGGTCCTGGGCTAGGTGAAGTTGCTCAAAACTATTCAAGCGTGACCGATACCGGCAAGTGGGTGTTAATGCTTGCAATGGTATTCGGTCGCTTAGAAGTCTTTACTTTACTCGTGTTATTTACACCTGCGTTCTGGCGAAGCTAAAGCCAGGACTTTTCGCTTCTTTCTATTTGGTAGGCGCATAAGTTTAAGAACGCACGAGCTTTACGCTTTGGCACAAAAGGCAAACTCTCTTTACCATAAGGTAACTGTAAAACAATATTAGCTAAGTTGTTTCTGCGCAACATTGGGGTTTGTACTTGAGATATGTTTTGCACTTTATAGAGCGGTAAAACGGTAATTTTTTGTCCTACAAAGCCAGTTCTAATGGCTACAAAGTTATCGTTAAACCAAAGCCCATAACGTCGCCACTTCAAATAAACTAAGCCAGCACCAATGGGTGTAATAGCCAAAAGCCAAATCCAATTTGAATCAATCTGGATTAAAATCAACGTTAATACCGAAAGCGGAAATAACCAAAAAACGGCAATGACGTGTGAAATATAACGAGCACTAATTCCAATAAAATTCAGCTCCTTTGTATCTAAATCGCTAAAGGTTCTATCAACGATGTTAGGCCACAACTCTGGGTATAAAGTGGGAATCGATAAGTTGTTCTTATTTTTTGCATTCTGACCATGCGCAATAGCCAGCTGATGGAACTGCACTGTCACGCGTTTAAGTAACTTAAACACCCAGTTCTGTTTTATGCTGATAGCTTGCACTCTATGTTTCGCAATTGAAATTTGATGTTTCTCAAATAAGCCCGCAGTGCGCTTAAATTGCTTGCCTTGATCATACAACTCATAGTTGTAGAACTGCACGATAGACGAGAGTACAGATAGCATTAGCGCCGTCAAAATAACTAGAACACTGAATAACACAACGGCAACAACATTTAACAATGGCGATTGTGGTAATACGGTAGCCAATACGGAAACGATGTTAGGAACAATAGACTCCTTTGAGAAATCAACAATGGTTTCCATAAAAGGGGCTAACACGGCTAATAAAATGAACGTCATATTTGAGGACAGTCCAAATCGTGCTATTTCAGCCAGCGACAAACGTATCATTGGTTTATCATTAACCACCGAATTAGTATTGTCTGCGTCACTACTTTCCTGTGCTGCGTCTGCTTCAATACCATTGGCTTTCAACTGACTCTTATAGTCAAAAATATCGGTACGAACTTGTTCTGCATATTCATTTGAAATGCCTGGTAAGCTGATTTCTTTTTGGGCTGATCCGGCAGAATCAAAAATACAGTTAACAAGATTAAGAGGCGCGAAGTAAAAAGGGGTCGCTAGGTTCACATTTTGGACCTTTTCAAACTTTAACGTAGTTCGTTCTTTACTTAAAATCCCTCGTCGTAAGATGATTTGTCCGTCAGAAACGCGATAGCGGAAATTACGATAATAGAGAATTGAGAAGATGACTAAGCCAACCACAAAAGCTGCACCGGCGATGCCTAACCAAAATAGCTTATCATCAACCTGAGTAATGAATATGGCTAACGCTGGCGCTAAGTTGATAATACCTTCGCGTATAAAACGTATCGTGAAATTTATAATAAAAAAGACAATGGAAAAAGGAGACAGTTGATGCCACTCAGATTCACTTTGTTTGCTCGTGGTAATCTCAGTCATTTTTTAACTGTTCCGAATTTGTCTTATCTAAAATTATCTGGCGTAACTGCGATGCTCTAAGTACGCTCAATCCGCTAATTACTAAATCCGATGACAGTCCGCCAGCACTAAATATTTTTACCGTAGCTAGCCCAAGTTTTCTCTCAAATAAGCCTCTTTGCGTTTCTATGTGCTGTATTCGATTAAATGGAACTATGGTTGTGGTTCGCCAAATTAAGCCACGTTTATAAAGAATGTCTTGCTCTCTAAGTGCAATACCTCGTTGTTTGTGACTAGCAAAAATGTAGTAAACTATCCAAGCCATAACGGCTAACAATCCTAAACCAATATACAAAGCGACGTCATTTGGAATATTGAGTACCAACCAAGCAACGATTAAAACCGTGTATACAATGGCAAAAGTAATTCCCCAGCCTATTAACTGCTCAAAAGGCGCGTTTTTATCCATTTTTTTATAATCAACTTGGGTGAAATCAGGTAGAACGTCAATATCGATTTGTTCGTTGCTAAACATCTTTAATCCTTTAAATAGGGTTATATTTCGCTGTCAAAACGCGCTTGGAAGGAAAGGGCGATCATTTGTTTTAATACGTCTACATCGATATCTGATAGTTTATTGATATAGAGGCAGGACTTGCCGGTTTTGTGTTTGCCAAGCCTTTCTAATAGATGCTGGTATTGGCTAAAGCCATTCATGATGTAGAGGGTGATGTTTTGTTTGCGAGGCGAAAAGCCTACTCTAAACCATTCACCCTTTCTGCCACTGGCGTATTGATATTTGTATTGCCCAAAACCAATGAGGCTGTCGCCCCACATGGTTGGTTTTTGTTGAGTAATGTCAGACATGATAGTGAGCAACGCATCTGCGTCATTACGCTTCTTTTCATCGGACAAACCATCAATAAAGGTTTTGGGCTCCATTAATGTTGGCTTGGTTTTCAATTCTGACATTACTAAATTCCCTTTAAGTATTGATTAATCCCAGTTTAAGATTACTTTTCCTGATTGGCCTGAACCCATAGTATCAAAGCCTTTTTGGAAGTCATCAATATGGAATTGATGCGTAATCATAGGTGAAATATCTAATCCGGATTGAATTAAGCTGGCCATTTTATACCAGGTTTCAAACATCTCACGACCATAAATACCTTTGATGACTAAGCCTTTAAAGATAACTTGGTTCCAATCTACAGCCATGCTTGATGGAGGAATACCTAACATGGCAATTTTGCCACCGTGATTCATGTTATTGAGCATAGAGCTGAATGCGCTTGGTACACCAGACATTTCTAGCCCTACATCAAATCCTTCCGTCATGCCTAAATCATTCATGACTTCTTTAAGATCAGTGTTTGCAACATTTACAGCGCGAGTGGCGCCCATTTTTTCTGCAAGCTCTAATCGATAAGGGTTCACATCGGTGATCACAACATGTCTTGCACCTACATGCTTGGCTACTGCTGCGGCCATAATTCCTATCGGTCCGGCACCAGTTATAAGTACATCTTCACCCACTAAATCAAAAGATAACGCCGTATGCACAGCATTGCCAAATGGGTCAAAAATAGAGGCTAAGTCATCTGAAATGTTATCTGGCATTTTAAAAGCGTTAAAAGCAGGGATAACTAAGTATTCTGCAAATGAGCCTTCACGATTAACACCAACGCCAGTGGTATTACGACATAGGTGTACACGACCAGCACGACAGTTACGGCAATGACCACAGGTAATATGACCTTCGCCTGAAACACGGTCGCCAACGCTGAAACCACGAACTTCTTGTCCCATATCTACAACTTCACCAACGTACTCATGACCAACAACCATAGGAACTGGTATCGTGTTTTGTGCCCATTCGTCCCAGTTGTAAATGTGCATGTCGGTACCACAAATAGCCGTTTTACGGATCTTAATTAAAAGATCGTTGTGGCCCATTGTTGGTTTTTCAGCATCTGTCATCCAGATGCCTTTTTCTGATTTTAATTTAGCGAGTGCTTTCATGATTAAATAACCTTCAGCTCTTTGCCAACTTCAATAAACGCATTAATGGCTTTATCTAATTGCTCTTGTGTATGCGCTGCAGAAATTTGAGTTCTAATTCTTGCTTGGCCTTTTGGCACTACTGGGAAGCTAAAACCAACAACATAAATACCGCGTTCAAGCATTTTGTCGGCAAAACTAGAGGCTAATTTTGCATCGCCCAACATTACAGGAATAATAGCGTGGTCTTTACCGGCTAGTGTAAAACCAGCAGCTGACATTTTGTCACGGAAATAAGCAACGTTAGACCATAACGTGTCACGAAGTGCCGAGCCTTGCTCTAACATGTCCAATACTTTTAACGACGCCGTTACAATAGATGGCGCAAGTGAGTTAGAGAACAAATATGGGCGTGAGCGTTGACGTAACCATTCAATCACCTCTTTTTTACCCGACGTATAACCACCTGAAGCGCCGCCTAAAGCTTTACCAAGCGTACCGGTAATAATATCAACACGGTCTAGCACGTCACAGTATTCATGTGTTCCACGGCCATTTTCGCCGACAAAACCCACAGCGTGAGAGTCATCAACCATTACCAATGCGTCGTATTTATCCGCTAAGTCGCAAACGGTCTTAAGGTCACAAATTACACCGTCCATTGAGAATACGCCATCAGTGGCGATTAACTTGAAACGAGCGCCATCAGCATCAGCTTGTTGAAGTTGCTTTTCTAAGTCGGCCATGTCGTTATTTGCATAGCGGTAGCGTTTACATTTAGACAAACGAACGCCATCTATAATAGAGGCGTGATTTAAAGAATCAGAGATGATGGCATCTTCAGCGCTTAAAATGGTTTCGAATAAACCGCCATTGGCGTCAAAACAAGAGCTGTAAAGAATCGTATCTTCTGTTTTTAGGAAATCACTCACTTTAGCTTCAAGTTGCTTATGGATGTCTTGTGTACCACAAATAAAACGAACAGAAGCGACACCAAAACCATGATTATTTAATCCGTCATGTGCAGCATCAATTAACTCTTTGCTATTTGCTAAGCCTAAGTAGTTGTTTGCACAAAAGTTTAAAACTTGTTGATTGCCAACATCAATACTCGACTTTTGTTGAGAAGTAATAATACGCTCAGACTTATATAGTCCGTCTTGTTTTACTTGTTCAATTTGCTCATTTAGGTTTTTAAAAAATCCAGCTGCACGCATGTAAAATTGCTCCAATATGAGTTTGGGTGGCACGATTTTAGTTGCCACTAAGTGTGGCTGATTGTACTGTTTTTATTTCTGCTCGTCAGCACTTAGCATAGACATCCGAGCAGGGAATGGTAAAAATAAGATTAAAAAACACAATAGGTTGTAAACGAGATGAAACATTTAGAAATGAACCAACAGGCATGGAACCGTCGAACTGAAATTCATAGGGAGTCGGAGTTTTACGATCTTGCGGGCTTTTTATCAGGAAAAAGCTCTCTGAACCCTTTAGAACTGGAGCTGTTGGGCGATGTTACTGAAAAGTCGTTGTTGCATCTGCAATGTCACTTTGGGCTAGACTCACTGTCATTAGCACGTTTAGGTGCATCAGTAACTGGCGTAGATTTATCTGACACTGCTATTAAACAAGCAACCCACATTGCGAAGGAAACGGGTTTAGATAGCAAGTTTATTTGCTCTGACGTACTGCAGCTACGACAGGTTGATGATTCAAAGTATGATGTGGTTTATACCTCTTATGGCGTTTTATGTTGGTTGCCGGACCTTACTCAATGGGCCAATGTTATTGCTGAGTCTCTAAAAGAAGGCGGAGAGTTTCATCTTATAGAGTTCCACCCGTTTCATGATGTGATGGCGGGTTATCCATATTTTAATACATATGAAGCGTATGTTGAAAGTGAGTCTACTTATACTGAAAACAGTGGCGATGAAGAGCAAGAAATTGCAACCTGGGCACATTCTCTAAGTGAAGTCATTTCTGCTTTAATAGCTGCAGGACTTTCGATCAAAGCATTTAGAGAACAGGACTATAGTCCATATAACTGCTTTGATGGTTTGGAGGAAACGTCACCGGGTCATTTTCAAAAACTCGTTGAAAACGAACCCGTGCCTATGATGTATTCAGTTACTGCGGTTAAACCAGTATTGAGTAAGCGCTGATAAGTCTGAAAAAACGGCGTCAGCTGATTGTGCTTGCTGATCCGAAAATGTCTGTCCGCTTTCTACTAAATACTTGAATTGGACGTTTGCGGAACTGGCCGCTTTCATATCAGACTCTTTATCACCCACAAAGATAGATTGAGCTGGGTCGATATTTAACTCTGAAATAGCGTCCAATATCATTCCAGGTGCAGGCTTTCTGCAATCACAGTCCATTAAGTATTCAGGCTGTGCATTTTTAGGGTGATGCGGGCAAAATTTAACGGTAGAAATAGTAATGCCACGGCTTTTAAACTCGTTCATCATCCATTGTGTTAAGTGATCAAACTGAGATTCGCTATAGTAACCTCGGCCAATTCCAGATTGATTAGTAATAACGACAATTAAAAAACCATCATCAGAGAACGCTTTAACAGCGCTGAATACATCAGCTATAAACTCAAATTCTTCAGGTTTATATACGTATCCATGGTCAACATTGATAACACCGTCGCGATCTAAAAATAGCGCTTTGTTTTTATTGTTAAACGTTAGGCTCATAACGAAAAGTCCTTAACCAGGCGATCAAAGTTAGTAATAGCACTTTCAACAGTTATTGATTCCATAAGGTTTTTACCTTTTGCTCTAACGCCCCACTTTAATTGCTTAGCAGGTTTACCTAATTGTTTTTCAATGTGTTCATCATAAGCACTGCAAACATAATCTTGGTACAAGTAAGGGCCAGTTCGTTTAGGGTTTGAGTGCGCATACAAACCTAAAACTGGCGTTTTTTGTGTAACGGCCATGTGAGCAGGACCAGTGTCAGGGGCAATAACTAAACTGGCATTGTTCAACAAAGCTAACATTTGCTTTAGTGACGTTTTGCCAATCAAGTCTTGAATAGGGCATTTAGCACTGGCTATGATTTTATCAGCTATGTCTCTATCTAACGGACCTGGTCCGCCACAAAGGCTTATTTTAAAGCCTTGCTCATGGGCATAATCAGCAAGTTGTGCGTATCGTTCTGGTAACCAATTTCGCTCGGCCTTACTAGCTGCCGGCGCTATTACAATGTGTTTGCTGTTCGCCACTATTAATGAGTCTGCAAATTCTTTGTCTTGCTGAGAAACAGGAATATCCCATGACAAACTATCTAGAGTATTAGCGGGTACGCCAACCTTTTCAGCAAAAGCAAAAAAGCCTTCTAATACATGAGGCTCTGTTTGAGGCTTGATTCTGCTATTGGTAAATAATGCGTGTAACTCTTTTGCTCGGCTCCAATCAAAGCCAATTTTCTTTTTAGCACGAATTAAACGAGCAGCCCAGTTGGCTCTAAAAGCGACTTGCATATGAAGTAGTACGTCAAAGACTTCGCCGTTTAAATCTTCCTTTAGCTTCCTGAAAGCTTGCTTGCCTAAGTTTTTTTCAAAAATAATGAAGTTTACACCAGGCAATTCTTTTAAAAGTTGGTATTCCACTTTACCTACAATCCACGTGAGTTTTGCCTGTGGATGCTGCTTTTGGATTGCTTGCACTGCAGCCACCGCGTGACATACATCACCAATAGCTGAAAGTCTTAAAATACAAATAGATTGCAGAGGTGTGTTCAAAAATAACTCCAAAAAACGAATTGGCATAAATAGGTTAAGCTAAGGTATGATCTTAGCTAAATTAAGGCTTAAAAGAAACGTGCAAAAAGTGCTAAATAAACGACCTACTTTAAAATCTACCGAAATAACAGATGGCTCTATTCAGTTTAAATTTTTATCTGAATTTGAAGGGCTCTTAAACAATGATTGGTTTGATGCTGAGTATTGGCTATCCCTGAAAAAAGTAACAGGCACGTCAAAAGGTCGTTTTACTACGTACTTTATTGAAACCGACAATAATAATGATGAATCGGTAGAAATGGTTTTACGCCACTATTACCGTGGTGGCATGGTTCGGCATTTTAACAAAGATAAGTTTATTTTTAAGAATGTAACTCATTCTCGCGCATACTTAGAGTTTGAGTTACTAGCAAAAATGTGGGAAATCGGTTTACCAGTGCCAAGGCCTTTAGCATGTAAGGTAAAACACCACTCATTGAGCTTTTATAGCAACGATATTTTAATAGAGCGCATTGCTGGCGCAAAAGATGCTTATAACTTATTGCTTAAAAAAGAATTAACGCCTAATGTATGGAATGAAATTGGTAAAGCGATAAGGCTTTTCCATGATAACAATGTTTTTCATGCAGATTTGAATATCCATAATATACTTATTTCAAATCAAACAGATATTACGTTGATAGACTTTGATAGGTGCGAGTTTAGGTTAAGCTCAGAAGATTGGAAACAATCAAATCTGGAACGCTTAAAAAGGTCTTTATTGAAAGAGAAAGGTTTGAATTCGAACTTTCATTTTAACGAACAAAATTGGCACGAATTGCTAGCAGGATATAAAGAATGAAGCAATTGATGGCGTTATTTCCATATAACGTTTTACTTATAATCGTTGGTGCCGTTGAATTGGCAAAATGGTTATTGTATCTACTTCATAAGTCGACAATTCAGGTGTTTAATCACAGGGCTCGAGCCAACGTTAAAATGGACCTGGATTGGGGACAGAAATTCGGTTTAATGCCGAGGCGATTACCTAAAAAAATTAGACATAAATCTGTGTTGTTTCACTGTGCGTCAATGGGTGAAGTGACCGCCACTATCGGTCTGATCAGAGAAATCCTCAAGCAGCACCCAGAACACTATGTGGTAGTCACCACAAATACATTAACCGGCAAGCATCAACTGCAAAGGCGTTTATCCGATGAAATGGGAAAACGTGTGTTTCATACCTATTTACCAATCGATTTACCTTGGATGATGTCGGCTCTGTTAAGGCAAGTGAAGCCAGTTGTTACTTTGATAATGGAAGTAGAGCTTTGGCCTAATCTTATTAGGAAGTGTCGAGCTAAAAAAATACCTGTGGTTGTGGTTAATGCCAGAATGACCGACAAAACTAAGCGAGGCTATCAGCGCTTTAGTTGGCTTTCAGGGCAAATGATCAAATCATTATCTAAAGTATTGGCCCGTAACCAAGATGACTTTGATCGCTACGTAGAATTGGGCCTTCCAGAGTCACGCATAGAAATTGTTGGCAACTTAAAATTTGATATTGAAGTGCCTTCGTCTGAACTAAGTCAGATTACTCGTAAAGAATATAATGTTGAAAACCGTTTGGTATTTATTGCTGGCAGTACTCACCTTGATGAGGAAGAAGTTGTCATTTCAACTTATGTGAAACTTAAAAAGAGCTTTCCAGAGTTATTATTGGTGATCGCCCCTAGACACCCTGAGCGCTTTCAGCAAGTGTTAGAGTACTTATTGGTCCAAGACGTAAAAATTGCTCAGCTTAGCTTAGACGAGTCCGTAACCGATAAAATAGATGTATTGCTTGTTGATAAAATGGGTGAGCTAAATCGTTTATATGGAGCTGCAGATGTTGCTTTTGTTGGCGGTTCTATTGCAGAAAAGGGCGGCCACAATCCGCTTGAAGCCTCAGCATATGCGAAACCTGTTGTAATGGGACCTCATGTTTATAATAACCCGGAAGTTTGCAGTGAGTTGGTTGAAGCTGGTGGGTTAGTTATCGCGAATTCAGAACCAGAGTTTACTCAAATAATGACTGGCTGGTTAAGTAATAAAGAAGCGCGGGAAGCTGTGGGGAAGGCAGGACTTAATGCCATATTGTCTCATGCGGAAATGACAGCAACAATTACCACTGTTGTTTATAATATTATTAACGATTAACGATTAACGATTAACGATTAACGATTAACGATTAACGATTAACGATTAACGATTAACGATGACTATTCGTGTCATCTTTATTTTGAGGCAGTTGAATGAAGTCCGTGTTTAATAAGCCTCAAATTGAAGTTACTGCGCAATTACTCCACCAATACTTCGACTCACATCCGCATCCATTCGAGCCAGAAAAATTCATAGATATTGCCAGTGATAAACTGGAGCAACGCGAATTAAAAGATCGCAGCGAACAAATTGTTATAGCGTTGTTTAAAACATTACCTGACTGTTATTCAGAGGCTATTGCGGCTTTAACGACCGTTTTATTGCCAGTTAGTGACAACCAAGACTTAAAAGAAGTGACCACCACAGAAGAGGGCGTTGCTGGTTGGATGATAATGCCTTTTACCGAATATGTTGGAAGGCGGGGTGTTCAAGAGCAAAGCTTAAAAATCAATACCGCTGTGAGTACGGCACCTGAAGCCGACTATCAACCTTTAGTGCTCGCACTTGAAGCACAAAAACAATTAACTAAAAGATTTACCAGCGAGTTTGGTATACGCCACCTATTGATTGAATACCCTTCAAAGTGTTTAAAAATAATGGAGAGCTGGTGTTTAGATTCTTGTCATCATGTTAGACGTTTAGTCAGCGAAGGCACAAGACCGCTATTACCTTGGGCGATGCAACTTCCAGAGTTTAAAGAACACCCTGATTGGGTATCTACCCACCTCGACACATTAAGGAATGATGAGTCGGAATATGTAAGACGCAGTGTTGCTAATCACCTTAACGATATTAGTAAGTCTTATCCGGAAAACGTTAATGAAATAGCTCAAAAATGGCTATCGGAAAGCAACAGTAATAACAAGCTAAGAATGGTTAAGCACGCTTGCCGGAGTTTAATAAAGGCAGGGAACGTTGATACGTTGAGATTATTTGGTTTTAGCGATCCCAAAGGGTTGGTCAGCGAAGTGTACTTGAATAAAGCGATTGTAAGGGTTGGTGAAAGCATTGATTTATCGCTCAATATTAAAGAGTCTACGATGCCGTTACTGGTGGATTATAAAGTTTATCACTTGAGAGGCCGCGGCCAACATATAGGTAAAGTATTTAAGTGGAAAGAAATTAAAGCGCCAGAAAAAGAGATAAAACTAACAAAATCACACTCATTTAAACCAATTAATACCCGACGTTATTACAGCGGAACTCACTATATTGAAGTATTAATAAATGGGGTTTCGCAAGGCAAGCAATCGTTCGAAGTTATAGCCGATTAAACTAAACCTAAACGTTTCACCTATAGCGCAACGTTTAGGTCAGTTGCATAAAGGTTAACGCTTAATTTTCTCGATTATTTTAGTTGTTGAGCAACCGTCAACAAACTCAATAACCGCAACATCACCACCGTTTAATTGAACGATATCAGCACCAACTATAGTTTCTGGAGTGTAATCACCACCTTTAACTAAAACGTCAGGTGCAATCAACTTTATTAACTCGTACGGCGTGTCATCAAACTCATTACCGTTAATTTCGCCAAACGGAATGACCCAATCAACGCTCGCTAAGCCGCTAATCACAGTAGCGCGTTGTTCAAGTGGATTTACTGGTCGTCCTTCACCTTTTAATCGAGTGATGGAAGCGTCATTGTTTAAACCAACAACAAGCCTATCACCAAGCGCTTTTGCTTGTTCCAAGTAATGCACATGACCCGCATGAAGAATATCGAAACAGCCATTAGTGAAAACAATTTTTTCACCGCTTTGGCGAGCAAATCGAATATGCTGCAACACATCCTCAAAAGGCGTTTGATAATGACGTTGTTTTGATGCAAATAAGTGTTTATTTACAACCCGGTATAACTCTTCCGGAGAAACAGTTGCTGCACCAAGTTTAGCCACCACAATACCCGCTGCTAAGTTAGCGACTTTTGCAGCGTCAGCTAACTCTAATCCTGACGCCATCATCATTGCCAACGTCGCAATAACCGTATCACCAGCACCCGTTACATCGGATACTTCGAGTACTTGAGCTGGCATGTCTACTTTTTCAGACTTAGTGATGGCCGACATACCTTGTTCACTTCGCGTGAGCAAAATTGACTCTATATTGCAGTTTGTCATTATTTGCTGTGCTGATTCAACAATAGCTTCTTCACTATGTACTAAGCCGCCTGCAGCAACAAACTCGGTTTTATTGGGCGTAATAACAGACGCACCAGCGTAATCAGATAAATCTTTTGATTTAGGATCCACCAGTACGGTTTTACCTGCGTCGCGTGCAATTTTTATCATCTCACCAATAAAGCGTAATGAGCCTTTATTGTAATCCGAAAACACAACAAACTGATGATGTTGTAGTTCAGCTTTAAACTGTTCCACTAACGCTTGTGCATGCTCTTCAGCAAACGCTTCTTCAAAGTCTAAACGGACCACTTGTTGCTGACGACTAATAACTCTTAGCTTTGTAATTGTAGGCTGATGAGATTGAGTCAGTAACTTAGCGCTAACTTGTTCTTCTTCTAAAAGTTGAGTCAGTCTTTCGCCATTTTCATCTTGTCCAATAATGCCCATTAACGTAACTTTGCCATCTAAGTGAGCAATATTACGTGCAACGTTTGCAGCGCCGCCCACTTTGTCATCCAGCTCTGATATTTTTACAACAGGCACTGGAGCTTCAGGTGAAATACGTTGTGAGTCGCCTGTCCAATAACGGTCGAGCATTACGTCGCCAACCACCAAAATATTGTTATTAGAAAACTGGCTAAAGATAGAAAGATCAAACATTAAGAATTCCGAATTTTAGTCGTTTTGAGTAACAAGTTCGTCAATGGCTTCACACAACCAATGACCAATAAACATGTGAGCTTCTTGAATACGAGCTGTGATGTCGTTTTTGATAATAATAGGTAACGTAGCAATATCTTTTACTGCACCACCATCACGACCAGTTAACGCAACAGTATAAGCGCCAAGTTCATTAGCCGCTTCTAGTGCAAGGTTTATGTTTTTGCTTGTGCCGCTGGTGGTTAAACCAATCACCACATCTTGTTCTTTAACTAATGCTTCAACTTGACGTGAAAACACTGAGTCAAAAGAGTAATCATTGGCGTTTGCGGTTAAAATTGAAGTATCAGTTGTTAAGGCAATAGAGGCCAATGCGCGACGCTCTTTTTTAAAGCGAACAACAAACTCAGCAGCTAAATGTTGGCTATCTGCGGCGCTTCCACCATTGCCAAAAAATACGATTTTTCCGCCGTTGTTTAATGCTTTAAAGCAGGCATTTGCCAACTCTTCTGCTTGTGGCAAATAAACTTCCATTTGTTGGAATAACTCTAGGTGTTGCTTAAGGTTTGCATGGTAGCAAGCTTTTAAATCAAACATTATGTGCCTCTAAATTAAGATTCTACGTTGGCCAAAGACTTATAACGAGCCGTTAAGTCTTTAACTACGTCAGTAAATTCTGGTGTGACATATGGCTTAAATAATAGTAGTACTTTTAACAAGCCGTTATAAATTAACTCATCCGTGATAGACGTATCTTCTTGACTAGTCTTACAGTAGCTAATCCAAAAGGTAACTTGTTGCTTAATGATATTAGAAAAATCGTCCACGTCGTCATGATCTATATTAATGACTTCAGCACTTTGCAAACCAAGTACCAGTGCATTGATTTTATCCATCATTTTATTATGGATTTCCAAATACTGAGACTTTAACTCAGGATCACGAGCCATAATGACAGGTAAGTTGTCGTACAAAAAGCTGAAATGGAAAAGTGCTGAGAAAACGGCATCTAAATAGTTAGATAAAAATTCAACGGCATCTTCACTTGGCTTTACCGGTTCAAATGAGACTTCCATGTGCTGGACATATTTTTCAAAAATATTACGAATGATTTCTTCTTTATTTCTGAAATGATAGTAAAGGTTGCCTGGACTAATATTTAAGTGAGATGCAATGTGGTTAGTCGTTACATTGCGTTCGCCATGGGCATTAAACAATTCTAAACTAGCTTGAATTATACGATCTTTTGTTTTCATAATCTGTCTCTGTGATTAGCCATCATTGGCCAATGAACCATCCCTTAGTATCAATTAAAAAAGGAGACGGAGTAATTACTCGTATTTAACCACAAATTAGATCATTAGCTCTACTTGTTTTCTTCATATTACTTTTTTAGGTAATCACAAAGCCAAGGTTTTAACCGAATCCAATATTGGTGATATAGTGCAAAAAGCACAGTCTTATTTAGGAATTTCATTTAATGGTTACAGCAATTTATCCAGGTACTTTTGATCCAATTACCAATGGTCATATCGACCTCATTAGGCGCTCAGCAAAGTTGTTCGATAAAGTAATCATCTCAATCGCCATGAGCTCAAGAAAACAACCGCTATTTACACTAGAAGAGCGTGTCGAATTAGTGAAGTCTTCAGTATCGGATTTAACGAATATTGAAGTTGAGGGTTTTGAAGGTTTGTTAGCAGACTATGCGCAACAAAAAAATGCCACTGTACTCATTCGAGGGGTGAGAGCGGTAGCCGATTTTGAATATGAATATCAGCTTGCGACGGTGAATCGTAAGTTAAATGCAGACTTAGAAAGTGTATTGTTAACGCCAAGCTCTGAAACTAGTCATATCTCGTCAACCATAGTTAGAGATGTTGCAGCGCATTACGGCGATGTTTCTGCTTTTGTTCCTGATGTGGTAAAACAAGCATTAATAAATAAGTTTAAGAAGTGATATTAATGAATAAAATAGCTTTAGTATTAGCGTTCGCATTATTTTCTATTAGCACAAGTGCTGAGCCAACTTGGCAAGGTACTGGCGAATATAAAGATGACTACTTGGTTGGCACCATTCATGTTGGTGACGAACGATTAAAAGAATTGTCAGAGCAATTAAAAAAGCGCATTGAAGCGGTAGATGTTGTTGCTGTTGAAGTGGATTTAGCGAACGTGTCGGCATTGCAACAACAGCAAATAGTGATGGAACTTGCTATGTTGCCAAGAGGAACCACGGTTACACAGTTAATATCACCGGTTGTCGCCACTAAAGTTAATCGTTACTTACAGCAGTTTGGTGGTGAGATTTTCCAGTACGAACAGTTTAAGCCTTGGATGCTAGCCGTCATGATGGTTCAAATGTCTTATCAAAAAATGGGGTTGGTTGCTGAGCATGGTATCGATCAGCAAATTATTGAACATGCAAAAAAGCACAATAAAACCATACTTGAACTAGAAACCTTTGAGCAGCAACTGAATATTTTTAATCGCTTATTTGATAATAATGACTCTATTGATTACAACGATATGTTGTTAGATACCCTTGAAGAGTTAAATACCATGTCAGATATGCCTCAAGTAATGTTAGAGGCATGGATTAATAGCGATATATCGGCGTTTGAAAAGATTTACGATACTACGTTAAAGCAAACTGGTTATGACAAAGCATTAGAAAACGTATTACTTATTGAGCGAAATGTCGCGTGGCAGAAAAAGCTCAACCCTCTTTTAAAAGAAAAGTCAGTGATGGTTGCTACTGGCACGTTACATTATATTGGGCCGACAGGCTTGCCAGTATTGCTAGATGGGGACTTCCAACTCCTTAAAAAGTAAAAGATATAACCAAGGTGGTAAAAAATGCTGACAACAGAGCCGTTATTTTTTGCCACCATTTTCCTTCAAACAGTGCTATTCCCAATTTGATAAGGCAGAATTGCGCCAAATAAAAATTGGAGGAAAAATCCATGGCATTACCATCATCAGCAGAAACTATTTGGTTTAACGGTAAACTCATTCCTTTTGCAGACGCAAAAGTTCACGTATTAAGTCACGCAATTCACTATGGCTCGTCAGTATTTGAAGGTGTTCGCGCCTATAATACGCCGGACAAAGGAACTTGTATTTTCCGTCTTGACGATCACACTCGTCGTTTATTCGATTCAGCAAAAATCTATCGCATGACCATTCCTTTTACACATGAAGAAATGAATCAAGCGCAAAAAGATGTTGTTGTTAAAAATGGCTTTAAATCAGCATACCTAAGACCTGCAGCCTTTTATGGCGAAATAGGGTTAGGCTTAGCTGTACCATTTAATACTGAAGCAGATGTTTTAGTAGCAGCAATGGAATGGGGCGCATACTTAGGTGAAGAAGCCTTAGAAAAAGGCGTAGATGCTGGTGTTTCAAGTTGGAATCGCTTAGCTGCTAACACTATGCCTACAGGCGCTAAAGCCGGCGGTAACTATTTATCATCGCAGCTAATTTCAATGGAAGCGCGTCGTCACGGTTACGGTGAAGGTATCGCCCTTGATGTAAACGGCATGGTATCTGAAGGTGCTGGTGAAAACTTATTTGTTATTCGCAACAATATTGTAACCACAACACCGGTAACAGCGGCAATTTTACCAGGTATTACTCGCGATACTATTATGACGTTATTGCGCGACATGGGTTATGAAGTTCGTGAACAAAATATTCCTCGTGAAGCACTGTATTTAGCTGACGAAATATTAATGTGTGGTACTGCTGCTGAAGTTACTCCAGTTCGCAGTGTTGACGGCATTAATGTTGGCGAAGGCAAACGTGGCCCAATCACTAAACAAGTTCAAGATGCATTCTTTGGCTTGTTTAACGGCACAACAGAAGATAAATGGGGTTGGTTAACGCCAGTCAAATAAAACCATCTACTTTTTGATAAGAAAACCGCATATTTTTGCGGTTTTTTTTTGCTTTGAAATTCAGGTTTTTGAATCTTGTCTATACTCCATAAAGGTTTTTACATTATTGGAGAACGCATGAAAAAAGCAGGTGGAGCACTTTTAATTTTACTAGGCTTATCAGCAACACAGGTTGAAGCAAACGATAAAATTAGAATCTCGGGCTTTGGCAGTATTGTTGGCGGTATTGTTATTGACGGTGACGGGTATTGGGCGAGGTTACCTGAAGGTGCAGGACAGTATAGTAATGGTATTGAGCTACAAAGCGAGTCCAAAGTAGCCGTTCAGGCAAGGTATGCAGCTACAGATAAGTTAAGTGTTACGGGTCAAGTCTTGGTGAGAGGGGTAAATGACTTTGAGCCTAATTTAGAGTGGTTATATGCAACTTACGATATTACTCCCGACACTAGCATTAAAGCCGGGCAAATGAGATTGCCGGTTTATCATTTTTCTGACTATATGGATGTTGGATTGACCTACCCTTGGCTTCGAGTTCCTTCCGATGCATATTCACTAGCGCTTACTAATTATCAGGGCATAAGTATTGATATGAACTTTGACTTTGATGAAGTGACTTCGCATTTAAAACTGTATACGGGTAAAAAAAATACAGATCCAAATAAGCTAATTACGCTAATTGATCAGTATAAGGGTGAACAGCTTTATGATGATAATGGTAACTTCAGAGGTTTAAGAGGAATTCGCACAACAAAAGACTATAAAGACATGATGGGCGTTGTTTTAGATTCAAATTATGATGCTCTGACGCTTCGTTTGTCATACTTGCAGGGTGAAGAAAACTTCACGTCTTATGCTGAAGGGCAATATCCATCTAATCCTGCATTTGGTGGAGAGTGGGTGGATACAGAATTCCTAGATATATCGCTTCAATATGATCAAGACGAAGTGTTGGCCATGATTGAATGGAATAACTACGATAATATTTATACTTCTTGGTTTGTTTCATTCGCCTATCGTTTAGATGAACATTGGACTCCTTACATCTTTTATTCACAGTTTGAAGGTGATTTCAGGTTTATAGCACCAGGCGGAATTAGTGCTGGCTTTGAAGATGCTGAAACCGGCAGCTTAGATGATGATTACAACTCTATAGGTATTGGCGCTAGGTACAACTTGACACCTTATTCGGCGTTGAAGTTTGAATTACTTCAGTTTAACGATGATGGTGATGCTGCAGTCTATATCGATGAAAACCAAGACGGAAATACCGATAGCACGGCATTTTTTGTTTCCTTAGACTTTATGTTTTAGAAAGGGGGCCAATGATGAAATTTAACAAATTAACAATTATTACACTGGTTCTGCTTTTAACATCGTTAAGTTCTATTGCCGGCAATGTTGTTGTCGTAAATGCGGGCAACAACAGCAAAGTATCTATTAGCGACATCAAGAAATTATATCTTGGTAAAAAAGGTGCATTTAGCAACGGAAATAGAGCTGAATTAACCACCCTTATTGCAGGTAGCAATATACGAGAGAGTTTTAATAGTGAAGTACTCAATAAGTCGGAACCACAATATGCCGCATATTGGGCGAAAATGGCGTTTACCGGACGTGCCGTACCACCAGTGGAATATAATAATTCACAGCAAGTAAAAGCATTTGTTGGCAGTACTCCAAATGCGATAGGAATCATTGATGACTCGTTAGTCGATGGAACGGTGAAAGTCGTTCTTAATTTTTAACGTGAGTTTAATAACGTTTCTTTAAAGCCAGCCTCGAGCTGGTTTTTTATGCAGTCATATTGTCATCGACCTAGTAGCTGACCATCTTTCTAGACTACGCATCAGTTTATATTTTTAGTTACTTTCATTCCTCGCTCCAACTCAAATAGCTTGTTTTGTAAAAAATCAAAATCAAAATCAAAATCAAAATCAAAATCAAAATCAAAATCAAAATCAAAATCAAAATCAAAATCAAAATCAAAAAGAAAAGACAAAAAAAGTTAAACTTTTTTGCATCGTGCCGCGACTATAGATACAAAGATAACGGTTATACCTAAAAATAATAAATAAGGACTGCTTTGTTTTTAAATCAAGATGACAAAACATTAATTGCAAAGGCGCTGAATGGCAGTCAGTCGGCCTGGTGCAAGTTAGTTAAACGTCATGAAAAGGTGCTTTATGGTTATACGTTAAGAATGACGAATAACCAGGCAGATGCTTTAGATTTAATGCAAGAGACATTTGTTTCTGTTTGCCGAAATCTTGCTGACTTTAAACAGCAAAGCAGCTTTAAGACATGGCTACTTTCCATGGCCTATTACAAGTGTATGGATTTTTATAGGCGTAAAAAAATAGTAATCCATGACGGTGAAGAGCCTGATGATATTGAAAGTGATGGCTCTACTGATTGCCCAGCTATAAGTTTGGAGCAGTTGCAGGATAGCGAAGGATTAAGGGTGTTATTAAGTACTTTAAGTTTTGAACAAAAACTAATCGTGGAATTAAAAATATTTCAGCAACTGACATTTGAACAAATCGCCCACCAAATGGGGCTGTCGAGCAACACAGTAAAATCTAAATTTTACGCAAGTTTGGCAAAGTTAAAACAACTACTAAAAGGCAGCGACTATGCAGCATGATAAAAAAAGCCAAGCATTAGAAGCATTATTCGTAGCTTGGTCAAATGGCGAAACTTTATCTCCACTGGAGTTTGAGCGTTTGAATAGCTCTGCGGAATACAAAGAAAAAATAGAGTTAATAAATGCGCTATCAGCGAGTGGAAGAGCGTTTGATGAATCCATAGAAGTGCCTTCATGGGACCGAGCTTCTACTTTTTCAGGTCACAATTCTGAAGATTCACGTAAAGGTGTTTTTAGCTGGTGGCCACAAGGTATGTCTGCTTTTGCCATGTCCGTATCTCTGGTTATTTGCACCATGTTTGTATTTGACCTAAAGCTACAGTGGCAAGAAGGGAGCGTTAAGCTTTTAACCGCTACGGAACAAAAGCAACAGTGGCAACAAGAGCAAACACAAAAGCTTCAACAACAAATGAATACTTTAATAAACGAGAACAGAGCACAGCTAACATTGGCCATTAAGCAACTAGAGGCAAATCAAACGGAAAGTACCGTTTCGCTGGCAAATTATCTTATTGAAAGTGGTCGTACGGAAAGACAAGAAGACCTTGAACACGTCGTTTCTATAATCCAAAAACAAAGAGCGGAAGACCTTATGTTTTTCCAATCAGAGATAGATGAATTGCAATATAAACTAAAAGTAGCGTCACTTAGACGAGGCAACGCAATGACTCGTGATGAGCAAGTGGCTGGTGCAGAAGAATAACTGGAGAGTAATATGAAAAAAGTAATTAAACAAAAGTTGTTACCTATTGTTGCAGCGTTATCCACACTGATGATAGCCGCGAGTGCCAATGCTAAAGGTGAGCTGTCTGACCAGCACTTGGACAATGTTAAACGTGATATCAAGATGATGTCGACGATATTGAAAACGTCATTGTCAGATAAACTAGGTAAAAATGCTGGGAGTGTTTCGGCTAGCTACTTAGCTCATCAAGGTATGTTGTTTGAAATTAATGCGAGCCGTAGGTTTTCGGCTCCAAACGTTTTTGTTAGTCACGACGGTACCGTGTTTTCGTCAGATAGTGATTCGTCATTTATCCCACCGCCACCACCTAAGCCGGGTGCGCCAGCTAAACCAGGCGTTGAAAGAGAGCTAGAGGAGTTGGTTGAAATTCGAATGGAGACGGAAAATACCGAACACTATTTTGAATTAAGTCATCATGACATTGAAGACTTAGAGTTTGAAATCCATAAAGCAACGACAATTGCAGAATCGTTTGGCGGCAAAAACATTGAGGCGCAACGAGAAATGCGAGCGGCAAAAAATGAGCTACGAAAAAAACAGCGAGAGTTGTCTAAACAAGCGAGCAAGTTGGAGCGAAAAGCTCGACAGGTTGAGCGAGAAATTAGAGACGCTGAACTGGTTAGTGACATTAATAATGGTGGGTCTGACAAACAAGTCATGAAACTAGAAGCAGAGATGCAAGAGTTACAAAAGCAACTAAAAACCGTGAATAGTGAAATGGTTAAGCATCAAAAAACGGTAAGAAAGGCGGCGGAAAAAGTCAAAGCGGAAGTCATTAAAAAGCAGCAGGAGTTAGCTAAAAAGTATGCATTTGCTATTAGTGAAGTGGTTTGTGATTTTGGCTCGGGACTTAGAAGTCTCAAAGACGATAAGTACATGACGTTTTATGTAAATGATGCCTCAAAGCTTTACTACGTATTTAAACAAAAGGACATTGAAAGCTGCAACAAAGGCAAAATCAATTACCGAAGCTTATTAGACAAAGCGGTTAAGTACTCAATTTAATAAAAGCGGACTTGAATTGAGCTATATCAAGTCCCAGATCATAAACAACCTATAAACTTCTCTTATTGTGTTGGCCACCTTATTTTAAGGTGGCACTTTTTTTGAGAGAAAGTTATGAATAATCAATTGCACTGGCTACAAAAATACAACGTAAACGGTCCTCGATACACGTCTTACCCAACTGCACTTGAGTTCAATCAGAAAATTGCCGATAACTTTCAAAGAGCCGCAGCAATGGCCTCTGAAAATAAGACGCTGTCACTCTACTTTCATGTCCCATTTTGTCATCAACTTTGCTTTTATTGTGGGTGCAATAAAATAGTCTCCAGGCATCAAGAAAAATCCATTAAATATGTTGAAACTATGTTGCAGGAGCTAAAACGCCGCGGTGAAGCCTTAAAACATAAGCCTATTAACCAGATTCATTTTGGTGGTGGTACACCAAACTTTTTGCGTCCTGAGCAATTTGTTGAAATTTTCACGGCAATTCAGCAAGACTTCGATATAGCAGAAAATGCGGAAATTAGTGTTGAATTAGATGTTCGCCATGTTGATGAACAGTTACTCACAACACTCAAAGCCTGCGGCGTTAATAGACTTAGCTTTGGCATACAAGATACCAACCCTGAAGTTCAGGTAGCTATTAACCGAGTTCAATCAAATGAGCTTGTTGGTAGTGTATTGCGTTGGGTGAGAGAGATTGGGTTTGATTCTGTTAATTTTGATTTGATTTATGGACTACCTCACCAAAATAAAGAAGTGTTTGAGCAAACATTAAAAGATGTGCTGATGTTTGATCCAGACCGCATTTCATTATTCAGTTACGCACATTTACCTGCGCGATTTTCATCACAAAGAAAAATAAAAGATGAATGGCTGCCTTCTGCCCAAACGAAACTAGAGTTGATGTTATTTGCCAATGATATGTTGTGCGGTAAAGGGCAAGGCGAGGGTGGATATGAAGCAATTGGTTTTGACCATTTTGCAAAGCCTACAGATAATTTAGTAACGGCACAGAATAACAATCAATTGCATCGTAACTTTCAAGGTTACACGATCCTAGAAGACTCAGACTTGTTAGCTATTGGCGCGTCGTCAATCAGCCACATTGGCAATGTTTATATGCAAAACCCGAAAAAAATATCAGATTATTATGACGCTTATTCTATAGGAGAGCATTTGCCTGAACTTGCCGGGCGAATTTTAACTCATGACGACTTAATTCGAGCTAATGTTATTCAGTCTCTTATGTGCAATTTCAAAATTCAATTTAAAGAAATTGAGAGTCAGTGGGGAATTGAGGCTAGTCGTTATTTTAAATCAGAGCTACAAAGTCTCAAAACATTTGAGCAAGACGGCATGCTCGAAACATCAAAAGAATCATTGTCTATTCGTCGTGAAGCTCGTTTATTTGTTCGCAATATTTGCATGACGTTTGATACCTATTTAGCGAGTCAGTTGAATAAGCGACGGTACTCTCAAGTTGTTTAACTTTTAGTCTGCATTTTTGTTCTAAAATCTTAGATCGGAAATATAAAAACTAATTGGCACAAAGTCCGGTTTGGTCATTCCAATTTATGGCTTGTATAGGCACAATGTCACTCTTGTTAGTTTGGAATAGAAGTCTTTGATTCGTGGAAAATTTTCATCTCCAGTTTGGCCAATCCGATTTTATAATTGCCTTATTATTAATTGCTTTAATAGTGATTATAAGGTTGTATTTTCGTGCCAAAAATAGCCTTCAAAGCGCGGCGTTGCAGCAGCAAGAAACAAATCAAACCTTGCATCAACATACTCTTAAAGTTGAAGAACTGACCCAAGCACTTGAAGCTAGTGAACAGCGAACCTTAAACTTTCAAACCCAAGCACAACTTTCACATCAAAAAGTAGCAGCGTTAACGGCTGAAATTGAAGGCTTAGAAACTCGAATTGACGAGCGTAACTTATCTATTGATGAACTTAAAGATCACAACATTGCGATGCAACATCAGCTGCAAGGCAAACAGCAAGAGCTGATGTCATTAACGTCGGAGTTAACGGAAATCAAAACTAGTTTTGTTGAAAAACAAAAGAATTTTGAGCAACAACAGGCGCAAGTTGAGCAACAACGTGAACAGTTAAAACTAGAGTTTTCTCATTTAGCGAACAAAATTTTAGATGAAAAAAGTCAGTCTTTTAGTCAATCTAATAAAACCGAACTCGATGCAATCTTAAGACCCTTTAAAGAGCAAGTTGAAGGCTTTCAAAAGCGAGTGAACGAAGTGCATAGTGAGTCAGTCAAAGGGCAGGCAACGGTAAGCTCTGAGCTGAAAAAAGTGCTGGATATTGGTTTACAAATGACTAATGAAGCCAACAACTTAGCAACGGCGCTTAAAGGTGATAAAAAGACCACCGGTAATTGGGGTGAAATTCAACTAGAACGAACACTGCAGTTAGCTGGGCTAATGAAAGGCGATCATTACGATACGCAAGAAAACAGAGTTGATGAGGAAGGCAACCGAAGGCTTCCTGACTTTGTTATTAAATTACCAGACAACAAACACATTATTATTGATAGCAAAGTGTCTTTAGTGGCTTATGATAAAGCAATAGCTGCTGAATCAGATGCTGAGGTTAATTCCGCCTTAGATGAGCACTGCAATGCTATTAAAAATCATATTAATGATTTGTTTAAAAAGGATTATTCAAACCTGATAGGGTTGCGAAGTCCTAGTTTTGTATTAATGTTTATGCCTATTGAGCCCGCTTATATAGAGGCAATGAAACACAAAAAAGACTTGTTCAATTACGGTTACGAAAAAAATGTTATCTTGGTGTCACACACAACTCTAATGCCAATATTAAAAACAGTGTCTAACTTATGGCGTATTGAGCAAGGTAATACTGAAGCTAAAGAAATTAGCTTAAGGGCAGGCGAAATATACAATCAAGTTTGTGTTGTAGCTGAGCGTTTACAAAAGCTGGGCAAGTCACTAAATACAGTAAGCAACCAATATAATGAAACCGTAAAGGGACTCGCGGGTAAACAAGGTTTGGCTGGTAAAGTTGAGCGGTTTAATCAGTTATCTAACAAGGTAACCAAAACGATGCCACAAATTGAGCCTAATCATTCAGACTTTGAGCATGAGCGACTAGAATTAGTAGCGGAGCCAATGGCGGACAATACGCCGTTAAATACCAGCGAAGAAAAAGGCGAGTAAGATGCAAGACCAGCAAGAGGCATTTAAGCAGAAACGAAAATTTATCGTTCGCTTGGGAAAAATGCTCCATAAATATGGCACACCCGCTTATCGATTAGAAGCGCACTTAATGACGCTTGCTGATGCGATAGGTCTTCGTTCATCTTTCATAATATCGCCTACATCAATGACCTTTGTATTGTGGACGGAAGGGCATGAAGATGAATATACACATGCTGCAAGGGTTGATCCTGGCGACTTAGACATGGGCTCTTTATCACGTACCGATGATGTTGTTGATTTAGTGTTAGGTGGTGAACTTAGCGTAGAAGAAGCACAAGAGCGCCTTGATGAAATTGAATTTATGCCAAATCCTTATGGCCGTTTAGCTACTGGTTTTTCATTTGGCATGTCTGGTAGCGCATTTGCGATGCTGATGAATACAAGCTGGAACACGTCATTGTGGGCTGGTTTATTAGGTATCGTTGTTTATCTGTTTATTTTATGGTCAGAGCGTTCTAAAGGCATAGCCAATATGTTGGAGCCATTAGTGGCAATGATGTCGGCTATGGGGGCTTGTGCAATCGCAGCCTATGTAGACCCTGGAATTAACATCCATTTAGCTATTTTGTCATCCATTATCGTTTTAATACCTGGTTTAGCGTTAACGATTGGCTTGCAAGAATTGTCTGCGCGCCACTTAGTATCAGGCACGGCCAAAATAATGGACGCTGTGATGATGCTGTTTAAATTGTACTTTGGAGCATTTGTTGGCGTTGAGCTTGGACATGAAATGTTTGGCAAAGTTGAGTTTGTAGCTCAAGAATTGTTGCCGTGGTGGACGGCTTGGTTGGCGATATTTATTCTAGGCTGGGCGCTTATTATTGCTTTCAGAACTAGGCGTCGACATATGGTTTGGTCATTACTGATTGGTTTTGTTGCTTACGGCACAAGTCACTACGGTTCAATACACTACGATGTTGGTATTGGCGCCTTTATTGGTGCCTTTATGGTTGGCATATACGGGAATCTATTTACACGTTTAGCTAATGCACCAGCTGTAATTGTTACTATGCAAGGTTTGATTGTCTTAGTACCAGGCAGTAAAACCTTTATTAGCTTAAATTCATATATTGCGGGCGAAGGTTTTGCTTCAGCAGAAACCGCAGGACAACAATCTCTAATAATACTTATGTCATTGGTAGCAGGACTTATTTTTGCTAACTCTGCGCTCCCTCCTAAGAAAAGTTTATAACCTTTCAAACCGTCAATTGATTAATTATTGTTCAATTGACGGTCATTCACCGATTAAAATTTGCACTCCTTGGTTAAAAGATATACGTTAATTTTGTTGAATAAAAATTAAACTAAATCAACGTCAAACTGCATGAAGCAGTTTTGGACTATAAAAATAATAATTTAAAAGCATACGGGGAGCACTGTCTAAGGCCGCACATTGGTTGTGCGTTGGGTCTTGGCTGGTACTGAGGTGGGTTGTACAGAATCCCTTACTGTTTTTCATTATGGAGGATTCTGTGTGACTGCTAAGCAATTAAGTTGGTTAGTCCCAACTGCCGTATTTGCTAATTCCGCAATGGCCGATGACATGCGTCTTAACCTTACTAAAGGGGTGACAGACATAAGTTCAAGTGTTTATGACTTGCACATGATCATTTTCTACATCTGTTGTGTGATAGCTATATTAGTTTTTGGAGTGATGTTCTATTCAATGCTCCATCATCGCAAATCAAAAGGCGTAACGCCGGCTAATTTCCATGAAAGCACCAAAGTTGAAATAATTTGGACCGCGGTTCCCTTCATTATTCTTATCGGTATGGCATTTCCAGCCACAAAAACCCTGATAGAAATGGAAGACACCAGTGATGCGGACCTCACCGTTCAAGTGACTGGTTCACAATGGAAGTGGCATTATAAATACTTTGATCATGACTTAGAGTATTACAGCCTCCTTGCTACCGCCCCCCAACAAATTGCGAACGAACGCGAAAAATCCGAAAATTATCTATTAGAAGTGGATCGCCCTTTGGTGATCCCTGTGGGTAAAAAGGTGCGCTTCTTAATTACCTCAGATGATGTAATTCATTCGTGGTGGGTACCAGAGTTTGCCGTTAAGAAAGACGCAAACCCGGGCTTTATAAATGAGTCTTGGACCCGTGTAAACGAACCAGGTATTTATCGAGGTCAATGTGCTGAACTATGTGGTAAAGATCATGGCTTTATGCCAATCGTGGTTATTGCCAAAGAGCAGGGTGACTTTGATGCGTGGATGAAACAAGAAGTTGAAATGGCACGTATCGCTAAAGAAGAAGAGCAAAAACTACTTGCCATGAACATGTCTTATGATGAGTTAATGAAAGTGGGTGAAAAGGCATACATAGCTAATTGTGCTGCTTGCCACCAAGTTTCAGGTGAAGGTATTCCTGGTGTATTCCCTGCGTTAAAAGGCAGCAAAATTGCCATTGAAGATCTTGGCGCTCATATTGATATTGTTGTTAATGGTAAACCGGGTACTGCAATGCAAGGTTACGGCAAGCAACTTGGCTTAAAAGACCTAGCAGCAATTGTAACTTACGAGCGTAATGCTTGGGGTAACAATACCGGTGACGCAGTGCAAGCTGCTCAAATTAACGCTTACTTAACAAGTCAATAGGAGGCATGTCATGAGTTCTATAGAAAATAGTGCAACCGATCATCACGACGATCATGAACACCATGGTGCCCCTAAAGGCATTATGCGTTGGATACTAACAACAAACCACAAAGACATTGGTAGCCTTTACCTGTTGTTTTCACTACTAATGTTTTTTATTGGTGGCGCAATGGCTATGGTTATCAGAGCTGAGCTCTTTCAACCAGGTTTACAAATAGTAGAACCAAACTTCTTTAACCAAATGACCACGGTTCATGGTTTGATTATGGTTTTTGGTGCGGTAATGCCAGCCTTTGTTGGTTTGGCAAACTGGATGGTTCCAATGATGATTGGTGCGCCAGATATGGCGTTACCAAGAATGAATAACTGGAGCTTTTGGATTTTACCGTTCGCGTTCCTTATCCTTTTAATGTCATTGTTTATGGAAGGCGGTGGTCCTGCGTTTGGCTGGACGTTCTACGCTCCTTTATCAACAACCTACAGTGGCGACAGCACAGCGTTTTTTGTGTTCTCTGTTCACATTATGGGTATCTCATCCATTATGGGCGCCATTAACGTCATCGTGACCATTTTTAACCTTCGAGCACCCGGCATGACATTCATGAAAATGCCGCTGTTTGTTTGGACCTGGCTAATAACGGCCTTCCTGTTGATAGCGGTCATGCCGGTATTGGCTGGTGCGGTAACTATGGTATTGACGGATAAGTATTTCGCTACGTCATTCTTTAGTGCAGCCGGTGGTGGCGATCCCGTCCTGTTCCAGCATATATTCTGGTTCTTCGGGCACCCTGAAGTTTACATCATGATTTTGCCAGCCTTCGGCATTATCTCTCAAATCGTTCCTACATTTAGCCGCAAACGTTTGTTTGGTTATTCTTCAATGGTTTATGCAACGGCCTCAATAGCGATTCTATCGTTTATGGTTTGGGCGCATCACATGTTCACGACGGGTATGCCATTAGCTGGTGAGTTATTCTTTATGTACTTCACCATGTTGATATCGGTCCCTACCGGCGTAAAAGTCTTTAACTGGGTAGCTACAATGTGGCGAGGTGCATTGACCTTTGAAGTACCAATGATGTTCTCCATTGCCTTTATTGTCCTATTTACCATAGGTGGATTATCCGGGCTTATGCTGGCAATCACCCCTGCAGATTTCCAGTACCACGACACCTACTTTGTGGTTGCTCATTTCCATTATGTGCTGGTAACGGGTGCCATCTTCTCCATTATGGCGGGTGCTTATTATTGGTTACCTAAGTGGACAGGACATATGTTTGATGAGGGCTTAGCCAAGTTACATTTCTGGTTATCGCTAGTATCAGTGAACGTTTTATTCTTCCCTATGCACTTTGTTGGGCTTGCTGGTATGCCTCGTCGTATTCCAGATTACGCGACTCAATTTGCAGACTTTAACGCCATTATCAGTATTGGTGGTTTTGCATTTGGTTTATCTCAGTTGTTATTTGTAGCTGTGGTTTATAAGTGTATTAAAGGCGGGGAAAAGGCGACGGATCAAGTATGGGAAGGCGCAGAAGGCCTAGAGTGGGAAGTACCATCTCCGGCTCCTTATCATACGTTTGAAACGCCACCGACCATTAAGTAACGGTCAAAAGAGGTTTTTATGAGTGCTCAACAAAATACTAAGCCCGATCACGTAAAGCTGATCAAAAAGTTGGTTTTTACCGTGGTATTTATGTTTGGTTTCGGTTTTGCGCTCGTGCCTCTTTACGATGTCTTTTGCGACATCACTGGGTTAAATGGGAAAACAAGTAATTCGGCGGCATCACAATCACAAGTCGTAGATGTTGATAGGTTAGTTACCGTAGAGTTTATCGCCCATACCCAAGGACGTTTGCCTTGGACTTTTGAACCAGAAATTAAGCGTATAAAAGTCCATCCAGGTGAACATCATGAAGTTAATTTTTTAGTTTCGAATCAATCAGCAGGTGACATGGTCGTGCAGGCAATTCCTTCGGTTAGCCCGGGGTTAGCTGCAACTTATTTTAATAAAGTTGAGTGTTTTTGCTTTAACCATCAACCGTTGGAAAAGGGCGAACTAGCCAAGCTAGGCTTGCAGTTTTATATAGACCCAGAATTACCAGCGGAATACGGCACCGTTACATTGTCTTACACCTTGTTTGATATTAGTGACAAGATTGAAGCATCTGCTTTTGCAGAGCTTTTTGCTGATTCAGAATAATAATGCTCATAGAGAGGGCAAATAATGTCTAGTGAATATCAAAAGTATTACGTACCAGCTCAAAGCCCATGGCCAATTGTGGGGGCTATCGGCTTATTTTGCATAGCGTTTGGGGCTGGAGGTTATGTTAATGACGTAACCAAAGGGGAGTCCGGTTTTAGCGGTTACCTGCTGCTAGCAGGCATACTGACCATTATATTTATGTTAGTTGGTTGGTTTAGAAACGTTATAGATGAATCAATGAGTGGCATGTATAGCGCTCAAATGGACCGTTCATTTAAACAAGGAATGAGCTGGTTTATATTTTCTGAAGTGATGTTCTTTGGGGCATTCTTTGGGGCTTTATTTTATGCCCGAATGTTTTCCGTTCCATGGTTAGGCGGAGCTAGTAACAACCTCAGTACACATGAAGTATTGTGGCCAGCTTTTGAAGCTATTTGGCCGCTTGTTAAAACACCAGATGGAACAACAACTGAAGCAATGGGTTGGACTGGATTACCGTTATACAACACCATTATTTTACTTATTTCGTCAGTGACACTCCATTTTGCACATGTTGGGCTTGAACAAAATAAACGTTCTCAACTTAAAGTGTGGTTAGGTGCGACTATATTACTTGGCTGTATATTCTTGGTTTTACAAGTTGAAGAATATATTCACGCATACAGAGAAATGGGATTAATGTTGTCCAGTGGCATTTATGGTAATACGTTTTTCTTGCTAACAGGATTCCATGGTTTACATGTAACGCTAGGGACCATAATGCTTATTATTATGTTCTTTAGAATAGTGTTGAAAGAACACTTTACACCTGAAAACCATTTTGGTTTCCAAGCAACAAGCTGGTATTGGCACTTTGTTGATGTGGTTTGGGTTTGCTTATTTATATTCGTTTATATCCTATAAACAAAAGTTAAGCTTTGGTGTAAGGGCTTGGGTTAGGTTCAATAATACCAAGCCCAAGCAATATGAGTAACAACAACATTAGTGCGCCGGTAAATAACAATCGACGTCCTATAAAATGCGACATAGGTGGTGCTTTTTCATCACCTTTTAACATAGTAAACATTGCTTTAAACAAGTTGAAAATAATACTTAAAAGTAAAATGACGATGATGGCTTTAACTATAAATTCCATTGTCTTGCCTATATTTTAGTAGTTGGTTGTTAGGTTGAATTGGTCATGAAAAACGTATGCATATTTTAAAACGCTTTAAATTCACACCATGGTCGTTAGTGATTACTGTGACGGCATTTTTGATTTTGTGCAAGTTAGGCTTTTGGCAACTTGAGCGTGCCGAACAGAAAAGTATTCTCCTAGAGCAAACCAGTGGCGTTGTTTTATCTCAACAAAATCTCTTAAACAGCATCACACTTGGTGACGTCTCTGAGTTAAACAATAAAGAAGTTACGTTAGAATTAACATTAGACAACCGGTCAATTTGGTTGATAGACAACAAGATATACCAAGGTCAAGCAGGTTATGACGTAGTGGTGCCGGCACTTGTTGGTAGCTCAGTTACTCACACTAACAATGATAGCTTTGTTGGCAAGAGTGATGGCTTTGTTAGCAATAGTTCTGTTAACAATGGTAATGCTTACGTTTTTGTTAATTTAGGTTGGTGGAAAGCGCCAGCAACACGAGCCGAGTTGCCAGAAGTGTTATTGCCGGAAAAGGTGAACGTTACGGGCCTACTAAAAACCACTGATCTTGAGCAATTTACTTTAAGTGACAAAACAGGTGAGTACTCTTTTCCACAGAGAGTTCAGTCGGTTAATGCAATTTTGGAATTTCACAAAAAGAAGACGCCTTCCACGAGCCCAGTGTTTTTGTATGCAAGTTCAAACACGATAAACCAACACCCTCAACTTTATAAACCCGTTGTTATGCCGCCAGAAAAACACGTTGCCTATGCGGTGCAGTGGTTTTTGCTAGCGGTAGCGGCGGTGATTGTATTTCTCTTCGCTAGTTTGCGATCAGGTAGTTCTAAAACTAAAAGGAATAATAATGAAGTCTAAATCATTCTTTGGGATATTTGTGGCGATGGCTGTAGTGCCATTGGTGCTTGCATATTTAGTATTAAAAATGGGTTGGTATACGCCAGCAGCGACTAATAAAGGTGAGTTTTTACAACAAGAAATAGTTTTACCTATAAAAACTGAAACGCCCATGTGGAGTATTGTTTATCAGCCACAAGCATCTGGTTGTGATGCGTTTTGTGAAGAGCAACTTTATGGACTAAATCAAACCTATTTAGCGTTAGGTAAACTGCAAAAAAGAGTCAATGCGTGGGTGTTAACAAATGAAATGCCATTGCAAGATTATCCAGCGACAAAAGCCTATTCGGCTAATAATCAAGACTTAGACAGTGATCATATTTATGTGATCGACCCAATGGGCAAAGTTATTTTGAAGTACCCGGGAAGTCAAACGCGTGAAATCACAATTAGAACTAGTAAAGACATACTTTCTGATTTGAAAAAGCTGTTAAATTATGCTCGTATAGGTTAATAATTAAACATCCCGAATAATAAAAATAAGAAGGGTTCAGATGTTAAATTTTCGTTATAGATTATCTATTTTATCTTTGTTGTTAGTTTGTGTCGTTATTATATTAGGTGCTTATACTCGGTTGACTGATGCTGGGTTGGGCTGCCCCGACTGGCCTGGTTGTTATGGGTTTCTTACCGTACCTACTGAAGTTGCGCATATTGAATTAGCAGAGTCAGCTTATCCAGAGCGTCCAGTTGAATACCACAAAGCTAGAAATGAGATGGTTCACCGCTATTTTGCTGGTGGACTTGGCATGTTGGTTTTTGTCATGTTTATACTAAATGTTATGGCTAGACAACATGTAAAGCTTTCTGGATTATTGCTTGTTACCGTTGGCTTTCAAGCAGTATTAGGGATGTGGACAGTGACCATGAATTTAATGCCACTCGTGGTAATGGGTCATTTACTTGGCGGTTTTACTACCTTCTGTTTAATTCTCCTTTTGACGCTCAAACTCCGAACACAAAGCCTAAATCAAAGCGACATACTCCATGGTGTACCTGAGTCGATTAATGTATCGTCAAAATTGAAACTAGTTATCAAAGCCAGTTTCTTTTTGGTTGTACTTCAAATTGCTTTAGGTGGTTGGACAGCAGCTAATTATGCAGCGGTAGCTTGCACCGACCTACCTATTTGTGAACCAGGTTGGCAACAAAAGTTTGATATTGGTAGCGCACTATCAGTGCCAACGGGTTATGAAGATTACGAGTTTGGAGTATTTCCTTACGAAGCAAGAATGACTATCCATGTTTTACATAGAGTAGGAGCAATGGTTGTAACCGCTAGTATTCTTATGCTGCTCTATCTTTTGTTTAGACAAACCCAGCTAAGGCCTTTTGGCATTGTAATCATGGCAATCACCACAACACAGATTGCCTTGGGGATCTCAAATGTTGTATTCCATCTCCCTTTGTATGTTGCAGTGAGTCATAACTTTGTTGGCTTGTTGCTACTCGCCAGTTTACTGGTTTTATGGCATTACGTTTCAAGGCAACAAAAGCTACATCAACAAATAGAATTTAATAAAGTACCAAGTGAAAATCCCAATAATAACAGCATATTAATGCAACAAGGGGCGTAACAATGGCTTATTCAAATACCCTAACTAGTTCATTCAACTCGTTTTCAGGCCTGTTAAAAGACTTGTATGAAATCACTAAACCTAAAGTGGTATTCATGTTAGTGATAACGGCAATTGTCGGCATGGTTTTAGCTCAATCAGGTTGGCCTCCTTTAGACCTACTTTTAGTGTCGTCGATTGGAATTGGTTTGCTTTCAGCTGCAGCCGCGGCCATGAACCACATTGTAGATCAGAAAATTGATGCAAAAATGGCACGAACATACAACAGGCCAATTGCTAAAGGACGAGTAACAAATCGCTTAGCTATCATATTCTCATTCTCTTTAGCGGCATTTGGTTTTGCATTGTTATACGCCTTCGTAAATCCACTCACAGCGTGGCTAACGTTAGCCAGTTTGTTTGGATATGCCGTGGTTTATACCTTGGTATTAAAAAGACTTACGCCCCAAAATATTGTTATTGGCGGGTTAGCAGGTGCAATGCCACCACTTTTAGGTTGGGTTAGCATGACCGGTGATTTGCATCCCAACGCCTTTTTGTTAGTGATGATTATTTTCACTTGGACACCTCCGCACTTTTGGGCATTGGCTATTCATCGTAGAGATGACTACGCAAGGGTAAATATTCCTATGTTGCCAGTGACTCATGGTTTGGCATTTACAAAAAACTCTATTGTTTTATATACGGTACTACTTACGCTGGTCTGTTTTTTACCTTATTTGGTCGCGATGTCTGGCTTAATTTATTTGATATCAAGTACAATCCTAAACCTACTGTTTCTTAAATATGCTTGGCAATTAAAAGTAAGCGAAGACAAAAAAATAGCGATGGACACTTTTAAGTTTTCCATTTGGCATTTGTTAATTCTCTTTGTTGCTTTACTCGTTGATCATTTCTATATAATTAGATTTTAAATTATGACAAAAACTCAAACTCTTATCGTTTCAATATTGGCCTGCGTAGCATTTGCTGTGGGTATTTACTCGTCGTTGGATAAAGATGAATCGGTTTCGAAAAATACACACTTGTATACACAACCAAGGGAACTTAAAGAGTTTGAATTAATCGATCAGAATGGTGAGCGCTTTTCCAAAAGCAATATGATGGGGCAGTGGAGCGTACTATTTTTGGGGTATTTGTCGTGTCCAGATATTTGCCCTACAACGATGATGAAGTTGAGCCGTCTAATTCCA